>ERZ1740070.4-NODE-4-length-279410-cov-14.738451_pt1 | contig 279410 bp, 261 predicted proteins | sample MGYA00581734_ERZ1740070 | MGnify/ENA primary metagenome ERZ1740070 (study PRJEB43018, sample SAMN04849744) | marine metagenome | isolation source: floating plastic debris | place: Pacific Ocean | collected 2008-09-01 | study: EMG produced TPA metagenomics assembly... | reverse complement strand
AAGACCTCATCGACAACAGACAAAACCGCTAAGACACAGATAGGCCGAGGGCTTCAACAAACCGCCTGCACATAATGGTGCAGGCGGTTTCGATTTGTTTGTATCGCCAATTCACTCCGAAAAGCTGGTAGAGAGACTGTTCGTCACTCTTGTTAAAAGCTGATCTGACTTAAATAAGCGGTCAAAGGATGTTGTAATGCCCGATACGATGACGACTTCTCAAACCGCTCCTGGCACCCTTGGCCCGCTGCCTGGTGGTCACCCTGACGTAAAACAGGGGAAAATTGGCGTTTTGCTGGTGAATCTCGGGACACCAGACGGGACGGACTATTGGTCCATGCGACGTTATCTGTCGGAATTCTTGTCCGACCCGCGGGTGATCGAGGTGCCGCAGCCGATTTGGCAGCTCATCCTACAAGGGCCGATCCTGACCTTCCGGCCGAGCAAGTCGGGCCGCGCCTATAAAAAGATTTGGACCGAGGACGGGTCTCCGCTGCTGTTCTACACGAAACGACAAGCTGAAAAACTGCACGACCGGATCGGAAGCGAAAACCTGATCGTCGATTTCGCCATGAATTATGGCAATCCGAGCATCTCTTCGAAGCTGACCGAGCTGAAAGACCAAGGATGCGATCGAATTTGCGTCGTGCCTCTATACCCGCAATATTCCGCGACAACGACCGCGAGTGTTTGTGATCGCACATTCAAAGCGCTCGGCAAGATGCGCTGGCAACCGGCTATGCGAACTGCAGCGAGCTTTCATGACCAGCCCGTATATATTGAGGCGCTTGCCGCGACGATTTCCGAACATCTTAAGTCTCTCGAATTTGCGCCTGACAAAGTGCTGATGTCTTATCATGGCATCCCGAAGGCCTATTTCGACAAAGGCGATCCTTATCATTGTCATTGCTATAAAACGACGCGGCTCGTTTCAGAGCGTCTTGGGTGGGCAGATGGTTTTGCAATGACGACGTTCCAAAGCCGGTTTGGTCCGACCCAATGGTTGCAACCCTACACCGATAAGACATTAGAAGCGCTGCCCGAGCAGGGGGCCAAGAAAGTCGTTATTGTGTCTCCTGCGTTCATCTCGGACTGCCTGGAGACGCTTGAAGAGCTTGCCATGGAAGGCCGCGACGAATTTATGGAAGCGGGCGGTGAAGCCTATTCGGTCGTGCCTTGCCTGAACGATAGCACGGTCGCGATTGATGTGATCGAAGATGTGGTCCGGCGCGAAACGGCAGGCTGGGTCGCCTAAGCGTGGATGATTGGATCAAAAACGGCAAAGTTCGCGGGCGCATAACCGATGATGGCGCGCTAGAGGTTCGCTGCTTCGGCCTGACGACCCAGACCAAGTATTACAAGCAATTGTTCCGGGAGTTTTTCCGCAAAGACTTTCAGCGTTTGCGGCCCGGTTATGGTGATTTCGACGTCCATATTGTCATGGAATATACCGGCGATGCACCTTGGATGGACCTCGATAATCTCGCAAAAGCCTTACTCGATAGCCTGACCGGTAATGCGTTCGAGGATGACCACCAAGTTGCACGTTTATTGGTCGAGCGACGCGTGGGAGATCGCGAAGGGATCTATATGCGTGTGGCTGAGATCGGCTAGGAGCTGTCGCGGCCCCATGCGCGCATCGCGTCTATGATTGGACGCATGTTTCGTCCTTTTTCCGTCAACAAATATTCAGAACGCGGCGGATGCGTGTCGTAGATTTTGCGCTCCACCACACCATGGTCTTCCAGCATTTTTAGTCGGTTGGAGAGCGTATTTGGTGCAATGCCGGTCAAAGCAACTTCAAAATCAGAGAAGCGCCGGGCGCCGTGATCTACCAATTCTCGGATTATTTCACTGGTCCATCTCGACCCTATGATAAAGGCCGTACGCGACACCGGGCAGAGGGGAAGATTCTTTTTCACCATTGCGAACCCTTATCGAATTTGCTTTATCAGATCTAGTAACTATAAAAATCATAGTAACTATTATATAGAGGACGAAACGATGGGCTTTGAATTACAAGCGGTGGTTTGGACAACGGTTATCTTGGCTGCGCTGATTGGGTTTCAGGGAGGCTTGGTTCCGGTGAATCAAGGGCTCGCTTGGGGGCTCGGAAACCGCGACGAAGCGCGCGAGAAAACCGCACTGCAAACGCGAACAGCGCGGACGGTCGCCAACCATATTGAGGGTATGTCAGTTTTTATCCCGCTGGCGCTCGTTGTCTCGATCTCAGACCTCTCTTCAACCCTCACGATTTGGGGCGCGTGTCTTTATTTGGTTGGCCGTGTCTTGTTTGCGCCGCTCTACCTAATTGGAGTTCCCTATCTGCGGTCGCTGTTTTGGGGCGTGAGCCTGCTGGGAATACTGATGATTGGGTTCGAAGTGGTTCGCGCGGCCATCGGATAAAGCAAACCGATTAGGAACGCGGGTGGCAGCTCGCTTGATCGCCATATTCACACGCGACAAGCCTCGCCTCTCGCGCGCGCTGGGGGTCTGCGCTGCCGCCAATGCCGAGCTCGAGATCCTCAGCATACCAAGCGCAGCCAACATCATGGCCGATATCGCAGGCGCGCTTCACATAGGTGCGGACCCACATCGCGCGATCGTCGCTTGATTTCATATTGATCAGCACAAAGTCGGCGGCTGCAACACAAAGGTCCGGACTTCTGGCATCAATGGCGGGGCAGGCCTGCGCGATCGCGTTCAGAGCGAGATCAGTATCCGGCGTGCCGCCAACGCCTCGGATATAAAGGTCCGCAACGTCGCGACACGAGTCGAGCTGTCCTAGGTTGCATGACCGCTGCAGGGTCTCGCGCGCAAATGTGAGATCCTGTTGCTCGGTCCGTCCATCAATATGGTCACTAGCGAGGGTCGCGCAGGCGTCCGCATCGCCGAGGTCACAAGCCTTCGCGGTAAACGAAACACCGCGTTCATAAGCCCCGTCACTATTGGCTGCACGTAGGTAGCGCGCCATGTTCTGACATCCTTGGATATACCCGGCGTCGCAGACTTCTTCTGAGAAACGCAGATAGTTCGACGTCATGATCTCTTCTCGGCCGTGAACGGTTCGGACTTCATAAATGTCTAAGAGCGTGTCGCAGGCGATCGAAGATTGAGTTTGGGTCGCTTCATAAAGGCAGGACTCTCGCAAAGGTGGGATCGCGTTCTCAATTTCGCCCGAAGCGATGCGTGCGGCCGCTTGTTCAAATAGGTTCTGAGCTTCTTCACTCGTTCGCGGAAACGTAGAACTATCCTCATCCATTGGAAGCGAGGCGAGTGTCTCTACACTTTCCTCTTCAGTCTCCGTTTCGGTGAGTTCGATCTCCGGCTCTGGTTGTTCGATCGTTTCTATCGCGCTTGCGTCCTCGGCTTCAGGAGCCGTTTCTGCGAGCTGGGTCTCAGGTTCGACCGTTTCTAGGACGATTTCTATTTCTGGTTCAACGACAGGGGCTTCTCGACAGCCAAGTTCAAACTCCGCCCAAGCCAGCATGTCATTGCTTGGCGCGTCGGTCAGGATTTCTGCAAATGACTGTGGATCGAAATTATTGCCAACAACGAGTGCAGAGAGTTGCGCATCCATCGGGTCGCTTCCGTTGGACCCGCAAGCCTGTTGCTCAAAGCAAGTCATCAGCCGAGATACGGCATTATTGTCATCTGCGATTGCAGGAAGGCCGACTTGATTCCATTCGAGCATAATCATGGCGGCATAGCGGTTTTCGAGGTCAGCGTATTGTTCTGCTGGCAGGGTACCTTGTAAGGCGACGAGAGCATCTCTGGTGCTTTCGACATAGCGTTCGATCGAGCCCGGCTCTGGGCAATCCGCAGCTGCGATTGAAGACGCACCGACAGCGCAAAGCGCTAATGCGAGGCCGCGCATAGGTGAAAATCCTGCACTCAAATCAAATGTCCCTGAACATTACGCGTACGGAACGTACCATATAGTCAAATGTTCAACAAGATCAGGTGGTTTTCTGTGGAAACCCGAGAGGCATACATGGTTGGACCTGCGCCCTGCAACGGAAATCTGTTATCTCATCCAAGCCGTTTAAACGGCATTGGGATCGCCGTTGCTGTCGCTTTTGCGACCATTTTCCCATTATTATCAAAGCACTCGGCCTCCATGAATGCAGCAGAGCGCCCCCATTTTAGGATCCGAGCCTCGACATGGGCGTCGCCCGGCATCAAGCGCCTGAGATAAGAGGTTTTCATCTCGAGCGTGGGCGCCGTCATGGTTACGTTTGAAGCAATTATGCAACACGTGCTCATCGCTTCATCCATCATCGCCGCAATAAAGCCGCCTTGGACCGCGCCGGTTGGGTTTGCGAACATGGCTGGTACGTCAAAATCCATCCGCACGCGCTGCGCATCTTGTTCCACTTCGGTCAGGCGCATGCCGAGCGTGTCCGAACAGGGCGGGCGTTTCTTGCTGTTTTGGAAACGCGCAAGCATTTCGGCGTCAGAAACGCGCGGTTTTTCATCTTGTTCGTTACTGGGCATGCTTATTTTCGGCGGAACGCGTCGAGACTGACCACCGTGTCGCCCGACTCAGCGTCCGGCTCTGCGCTTGGCTCAAGCGCTGTTTCAGCTTGCTCCGGCGCCGGGTCTACAACTTTAGCGTCTTCACCCGCAGCGGCTTTCTCGAAGCTAACGCCAAAATTCACAGCCGGGTCGACGAACCGAGTCATGGCAACATACGGGATCGATAGATGTTGCGGAACGCGGTTGAACTTCAGCACGATTTCAAAGTGCCCGTCATGCACTTCCAAGTCCCAATATTGGTGCTGAATGACAATTGTCATCTCGTCTGGGAACTGTTCGATCAGATGATCCGGAATTTTAACGCCCGGCGCTTTTGTCCGGAACGTTACGTAGAAGTGGTGGTCCCCTGGAGGGGCAGACCCTTTGGCAGCTTGGCGCATGGCCTCACGAACCACGCCGCGCATGGCTGCCTGTGTCAGTGCTTCATAGCCGATATAGTCGGTCATTATCCGCTCCCCGTTGAGAGGAGACGCCTATCTCCTCTGAGCACCACTCGCAACGCTGTTCATGCGTCAGGCGAGCCTATTTCTGTATCTTCCCCAGCTGGGAAGTTTCTTATTTTGGTTAAGCGCTTTCTGCAATGTCCGTTACACAAAAGGTTACGCTAAAATTTAAAAGTGGAGGCTTCTGTTGCCAGGCGCCTCCGGGCCCCGCCTAAGGCGCTGATGCCCTAGGAGTTAAAGCGGTATTCCACGCACTGCGTTACGCAGCGAGCAGTTCACCTTCAGCAAAGTTGTCATTAGCAACTATTGTTGATTGAGCTTCTAACGCAGCTCATGCGGGTGAAAGCATCGTCTTTACACGTCCGTCGATCCTATTTCGCCCCCAAATGACCCGCTGAAGGAGGGTCTTTGGTGGAGGCGCCGGGTACCGCCCCCGGGTCCGAACCGCTTATTACACGCGCGTTTATCACCATAGTTCATAAGAACGGGACCAATATAAGCCGGGTTTGAGGAAGATAAAAGGGACTAGTCCAGCGGTTCGACAATTACTTCGATCACGCCTTCGGTTCGTTCAAGCGTCGCTAGTTCTGCTTCAAGAGCGCTCGAATGGATTTCGCGCGTTGTGCGAACGATAGATCCAGTTGCATCGGATGTCAGAATGGTCAGGCGCAACATGCGTTCTGTACCGTCGAGAACGCCATCCGCAGCGCGCACGGTTAGCTTGCCGACTTGGTAGACCCCTTTGCCAGTCATGTAGACAGTCTTTCCGGCGAGTTTCGCACCGCTGAAGAGGAGGCCTGCGGTCGATGTCACGATACAGGCAGAAAGCGATAAGGCACTCATCGCTGCGATCAGGGATTTAAGCATCGGGTGTAGGCTCCGCCGGCTTGTTTGGGTCTCTATTTGCTAAAGTGCGGGGCCTTAACAGAGTATGAGCCAAGCTTGGCGCTCTGTCTTTAAAGGCTTGTTCCTGGTCCATAAACCTGCTTTTTGCCGTTTATCGATAATTCTGATGTTTGGGAGACCATCATTATGCGCACTTCATTGACCGCACTCGCGACTATTCTTGCCCTTGCAGCTTGTGACCCGGTTCGGGTTCCGAGCACTTCAGCAACCGATCCTGCGCCGACAGAGGCGCCAGCCGCCCCGACAGCCGAAGAGATCGCAGCTGAAACAGAACGCCTGAACGCCTGGTTTGAAGAAAAATTCGAGGACGAGCTTCTAGAGAGCCCGATTCAATTGACCTTCCTGGGCCGTGATGAGCGCCAGGGCGAGATAGATGACTTTTCAGAAGCCGCCCAAGACGCACAGCTTCAGCGCACGCTCGCCAACGCAGCTGAACTTGCAGCGAGTTTTGATTATGAGAAGCTGACGCCAGACGCGAAGATTTCTTACGATATCTGGATGTATCAGGCTGAGACCGCACAAGCGGCAGATGCCTTCCGCTATAATGGCTACATTTTCGATCAGATGCAGGCGATCCACACCTTCTTCCCGCAGCTATTGATCGCCTTCCACAAAGTGATCGATGGCGAAGATATGGATAATTATTTGCTGCGCGTATCGGGCAGCGCGAACGCGATTGATCAATTGATCACCTTGTCCAAAACTAATGCTGAGACCGGTGTTCGCCCACCTTACTTCGCGTTTGATTCTGTGATCGAAGAAGCAAACAAGATTATCTCTGGCGCGCCCTTTGATGAGAGCGGTGAAGACAGCGATATCTGGGCTGATGCACAAGCCAAAATTGCCAACTTGCTTGAGCAGGGCCAGATCGATCAGGCCAAAGCCGATCAACTCACGGCAGATATTCGCGCGGCTTTGCTCGAAGAATGGAAACCGGCTTATGAACGTCTGATTGCTTGGCAAGAAGAGGACAAAGTCAACGCGACACCGGAAGCGCAAGGCGTAACGCTGCTGCCGAACGGCGTGGATTATTACAATGAGCGTCTGGCCAATCAAACCACGACCTCACTGACATCGGATGAAATCCATGAGATCGGGCTGGCTGAGGTGGCTCGGTTGCGTGCAGAAATGGAAGAGATCCAGGCTGACTTTGGGTTTGAAGGCACCTTGCAAGACTTCTTCGTCTTCCTGAGAGACACAAAGGACGATGAGCGTCTTTACTATCCGAACACCGATGAGGGGCGCCAAGGCTATATCGATGACGCCACAGACGCGATTGACGGCATCAAAGCGGTCTTGCCGGACTATTTCGGCATTCTGCCAAAGGCGGACATGGTTGTGAAACGGGTTGAGCCGTTCCGCGAACAAGATGGCGCGGCGCAGCACTATTTCCCATCGACACCAGACGGGTCGCGGCCAGGCACCTATTATGCCCACCTGTCTGATATGACCGCGATGCCAAAGCGGGAATTGGAAGTGATTGCCTATCATGAAGGCTTACCCGGCCACCACATGCAGATCGCGATCCAGCAAGAGCTCGATGCGGTTCCGACGTTCCGGACGCAAGCTGGCTTCACCGCTTATAGCGAAGGCTGGGGTCTATATTCAGAATCGCTGGCGATCGAGATGCCGGGCACGTACCAAGATCCGTTATCGCGCTTCGGGCGAGCGGGATCTGAAATTTGGCGAGCGATTCGCCTGGTGCTAGACACTGGGCTCCACGCTAAGGGTTGGAGCGAAGAAGACGCTGTCGCTTACTTCATGGAGAACTCAGCGATCACTGAAGCGCAGGCTCGCTCCGAAGTGCGCCGCTATATGGTGCTACCAGGCCAAGCGACGAGCTACAAAGTTGGTATGTTGAAGATCCAGGAACTGCGCCGCGACGCGGAAGCAGCGCTTGGAGACGCTTTCGATATCCGCGCCTTCCACGACACAATCCTCGGCGGCGGCGCCATGCCCCTCGCCATTTTGGAACGCCGTGTCGATGACTGGGTTGCCAGTGTGAAAGCGGGCTAAACGCGACTTCGTGTGGGGAGGCTAGCTCCCCACACTTTCTAAAGCGCCTAATGCGTCTTGGACGTGTTCAACGAATAAGCGTGCCTTGCCGCGCAGTTTGCCGCCGGTCCAGACGACAGACAGTGGCAGGTCGGCGCCGCGCCATTCCGGCATAATCCGAACCAAAGCTCCGGACTTCACATGCGGGCACACCAGCCAATCAGGTCCAATAAAGATTCCAAGCCCGTCGACCGCGCCCTGCAGCAGCGTGTCTCCGGAAGAGCCTCGAAACCGTCCATCCATCATGATGCGGTGCTCTTCGCCAGTTTCGACATGTTTCAGCGTCCATTGTTGACCCTGAAGAGACTGGCGAAACACAAGGCCGTTATGGTCCTTGAGACTCTCTGGGCAGACAGGCGCGCCGAACTGCTCAATATAATTCGGCGATGCCCAAATGCCGCGATAGGCGACGAGCAACCGCTTCGCCATCAATGCGCTATCCGTGAGCTCACCGAGACGAAACGCAACATCGACGCCTTCCGTGACCAGGTCAGTATAGGTGTCGTCGGTCATCAGATCCATTCGGATATGAGGGTGCTTTTCTAAAAACGGTGCGATGGTCGGCGTGATGACAATTTGCGACAGCGAGTGAGGCGCGCTCACGCGCAGCATGCCGACAGGTTCTTGATCGAGCCCTCTAGCTTCGGCTTCGGCATCGTCAAACTCGGCCAAAATGTCTTGCGCGCGGCCATAGAATTTCTGCCCCGCTTCGGTGAGGGAGAGCGCCCGTGTCGTGCGATGAAACAATTCCGCGCCGATTTGGTGTTCTAAGTCCTGAATGCGGCGGGACACCGTGGGTTGGCCGATCGACAAGTCGGCTGCGGCCCGGGAAAAACTTCCAGCGTCAGCGACCCTTAAAAACAGCCTCATTGCGTCTATTCGATCCATGTCCACCAGCTCCTATGCAGAAATTGCATGGGGTATATGGAACGTCTCCTAGTTCTACGAAAGAGGGGGCTGCACCATTTACGCTCCATCGACGGTCACAAAGACACGCCGAAAAACGAATTCAACAGGAGCCTAAAATGGCAAACTTTACCCTCCATACTCCGAGCACAGCCCCTGAAGGTGCGCGTGATTTTATCGCTGGCGTCGAAAAGAAAATGGGTTTCGTTCCATCTCTCTACGCAGTCTTCGCTGAGAACCCGACCGTTCTCAACGCGTACACACAATTGTCCGATCAACTGGCAAAATCAGGCCTGACACCACTTGAGCAGCAAATCGTCACCATCACAGCAAGTGTCGAAAATGAGTGTCACTTCTGTGTCGCTGCACACACAACCATTTCCGAAGGCCAGGGCCTTGACCTCACTGTCATCGACGCGGTTCGCGAAGATCGGCCGATCGCTGATCCAAAGCTAGAAGCGTTGCGAATCTTTACCAAGAAGGTTGTTATCGATCGCGGCTTCGTTTCCGACACAGATGTGGATGCGTTTTTGGCATCCGGATATGATCGCTCGGCTGTGTTGGCAGTAATCCTCGGCGTCTCGCTCAAAGTGATTTCGAACTACACAAATCACGTTGCCGAAACACCCGTGAATGAGGCGTTCCAAAAGCATGCATGGACTCCAAAATCTAAGCGCGAAACCGTCGCTGCTTAACCTTACATAAACCCTAAGATACTGGGGCTGCGGAGACATTCGCAGCCCCTTTTTTATACTGCTCTCGACAGGCTCACAAATCGCTCACATCGACGTGACTAAGGCTCACACACACGTGGTTCGTAAGTGAAGAAGAGGCATCGTAAATGGAGGGCATAGCAAGGAGGACGCAATGACGACCCTAACAGACACACTCGACCCGCAAGTCCAGACCACTGGGCTCATCTCTAAATTCAAGACCTATGCACCGCATGCGATTGCCGCCGTGGCATCAATGGTTTTCCTCGATAGCCTACGCTTCAAGTTTACCAACGCGCCAGAAACACAAACCATCTTCGGCAAGCTGAACGAGTGGGCGGCAAGCTTTGGCGCCGAAGGCCTGTTCTCGCAGACGGGGCTGTTCAGCCAGTATGTCATCGGAACCGCTGAACTTGTCGCCGCGACGCTTCTTCTTGTTGGAATTCTGCCAGCTTTCCGCCGTCTGCAAGCGGTCGGTGCGTTGATCGCCTTTGCTGTGATGAGCGGCGCGGTGAATTTCCACCTTTGGACGCCACTGGGTATTGACCCGAACAATGATGGAGGTGGCCTGTTCTTTATGGCCGTCGTGGTTTGGTTCACATCTGCTGGACTGGCATTCATTCGCCGCAAAGAGCTTGCAGCCATCTTCTCTGGTTTGAAAAACACACTGTTCCCCGCGCGTTCATAAGACCGTGCTATTCCTCCCAACATCTAATTTGGAAATATAGACCCATGAAACTTCGTACACTTCTCGCTGCCGCAATGATCGCTGCTGGGCCCGTTGCTGTCTCAGCGCCAGCGGCCTTTGCCGACAAAGACCCGATCTACACCGCAAAGCGTTCAAACCTCGCTCTGCAGGGTTATGATACCGTCGCCTACTTCACGGTTGGTGAACCCACCAAAGGATCGGCTGACTACACGACCACTTATGAAGGTGCTGAGTTCCGCTTCGCCAGCGAAGAAAACCTCAATCTTTTCCTCGCTGAGCCTGCAAAATACGCCCCTCAATATGGTGGCTATTGCGCTTGGGCGGTGGCCAAAGGTCAGACCGCGAAAGGCGACGCGCGTCGCTGGGCCGTTGTCGATGGCAAGCTCTACCTGAACTATAATAAGGGCATCCAAAGGAAATGGGACAAAGACCGTGCTGGCTTCATCACGAGCGCGGATCAAAATTGGCCGACCGTACTGCAAGACTAGGGTTTTCTCCCCTCTATAGACCGTCTGTTTTCGGCGCGTCGCCAAGTCCCCCCGCATGGTCCCCTTCCGTGCGGGGGTTTCTGGTTTCTCTGATGCTGCAATGACGCAGTCTTGGACATGGTTAACTCAATATTTGAATTCATGACTAAGACTTCACCCCATTGAAACACGAATTCTGCTTGAAGGCGCCCCAGGCGGTCTCTTGCCGCAGGATTTAGGAGGACGAAATGAAGAAACTTGCAGCCACTGCGCTGTTTTTAGGGGCGATCGCAGCGCCAAATGCGCTAGCCGACTCTGACCTTTATGTGACCGGCGGTGTGTCATCTCTCGATACTGACGGCGTAGATCTGAGGGCGTTCAATGTTCGAGGCGGAATTGAGTTCCACGAACTTCTCGGCGCAGAATTTGAAGCAGCTTTCGGCCTCGGAGCCGACGAAATCGATGGCGCTGGCGGCGCGGAAGCTGAGCTGGAAAATCAGTTCGGTGGGTTTGTCGTTGCCCGCTACCCCGTTATTCCAAATCTCGATGTGCTCGGCCGTGTTGGCTATACAACGGGTGAGCTTCAGACGTCCAATAATGGCGTGTCCTTCGATGCTGAACTCGACGGATTCGCCTTTGGATTAGGCGGTGAGTTCATGATCACTCGGCAATTGGGAATTCGCGGCGACTATACGCGTATCGAGGTTGACGAAGATGCGATTGATGGCGGCGTGAACATGTTCTCGATCGCCGGGGTCTATAAGTTCGGTGGCCTGCGCTAGGCGTTATTCGCGTTCGGCCCACACTCTCAAAATATGATGTGCCACTGCCATCGGCGGTGGCGCATATATTTCTGGGTGGGTGCCAGCCAAAACCTGCCGCGCCTCGTCCCGGGTGATCCACCGGGCGGCTTCAAGCTCATCCTGTTCGACCGATACTTCGGTCGTTTGCGCTTCTAGAATGATGCCAACCATCAATGAGGATGGAAACGGCCATGGCTGACAAAACAAATACTCAGCGGTGGCCGGGTCTGATTTGATGCCGGCTTCCTCTTCCAGTTCCCGCGCAGCTGCCTGTTCCAGCGTTTCTCCGGGTTCCACAAACCCAGCCAATGCGGACCAAAAGCCAGCGGGCCAGCTTTCTTGTCGCCCCAGAAGGCATTTATCGCCTTGCACAGCCAACATGATGGCAACTGGATCTGTGCGCGGGAAATGTTCAGCGCCGCAAGACGGGCAAACCCGTTTCCAGCCGGCTTCGGTCACATCGCTTGGCGCCCCGCATTTCGCGCAGAAGGGATGATTTCGGTGCCATTCCAGCAGGCTACGCGCTGTTGAGGCAAGATTGGCCTCCATGGGGGTGAGGCCGCCCGCCGCCGCGCGCATGTCCGTGAAGTCACCTGCGCCCTGCAGCAGGGACCCCTCGAGTTTGAAAGACGTGTCCATATTCACCACAAAAATCGGCGCACCAGCTTTATCTTGTCCGAGGAAGATGGTTTCGCCCTGCGGGCTCAAACGCTCGACTTCGGGTCCGAGCCAAAGCAGGTTCTGACCGTTGGACGCGACGAGGGGCTGACCTTTCTGCATGAGGAAGATCAGCGCATTGTCGGCTATCTTGGCCTGCGTCAGCCAGTCAATGTCGGTTCGGAAATGTGCGGCCCGGTCAACCGGAGCGCTGGCGAGTGGGATATCATTCGAAGTCGTCATTAGACTCGCTTTAGCAGCTTCAACCCCCTTGTCACGGGATGACCTAAGGGCGATATAGCCCTCGGAGGCTGGCGGTGGACGAACTCCTCGCCAACCGGGTCAGGTCGGGAACGAAGCAGCCCTAACGAGTTTTCCGTTCGGGTCACTGTCCAGTCTCCACTCTCAAGCTCCCCTGATTGCGTATCAAATGCGGATATTTGGTTGCCGCTTCCCCCGAGTCCCTGCCATAAGCTCTAATCATGAGCGATGCGCCTGAAACCCCGGAAGAAGACGAACGCGATGACGCGACGTTCTCCATGTTTGGAGAAGCTGAGATGGGCGCGCCGCAGGATGAAGGCTATCAAGTCCTCGCCAGGAAGTACCGTCCGCGGCTGTTCTCTGACCTGATCGGTCAAGAGGCCATGGTTCGCACACTCACCAATGCCTTCGAGACCGGACGCGTAGCGCATGCCTTCATGTTGACCGGCGTACGCGGGGTCGGGAAAACGACAACGGCGCGGCTCTTGGCTCGCGCGTTGAATTATACCCGCGACGGATCCGACGCACCCAGCATGACGCTCGACCCGCCCGGTGATTTCTGCGCTGCGATTATGGCGGGCAATCATCCGGATGTTTTGGAACTCGATGCTGCGTCTCGGACCGGCGTTGCGGATATGCGTGAGCTTCTGGATGGCGTCCGATATGCGCCGGTCGCTTCTCGACACAAAGTCTACATCATCGACGAAGTTCATATGCTCTCAACAGCGTCTTTCAACGCGCTGTTGAAGACGTTGGAAGAACCACCGCCACACGTGAAATTCATTTTCGCGACAACTGAAATTCGCAAAGTTCCGATCACGGTACTGTCGCGGTGCCAGCGATTTGATTTGAAACGGCTGGAGAGCGGTGAGCTTTCTAAGCACCTCGCGAAGATTGCTGAACGCGAAAAGGCCAACGTGTCGGAAGAGGGTCTCGCTCTGATTGCGCGCGCAGCTGAAGGCTCAGTTCGTGATGGCTTGTCTATCTTGGATCAAGCCATCGTGCAGGCCCTCGATGGCGATCAGGTCACTGGCGAGCGCGTGCGCGATATGCTCGGCCTCGGCGACCGGTTGCGTCTGCTTGATGCGTTTGAGTTTGCCATCCAAGGCGAAGCGCAAAAGGCGGTTGAGGAAGTCGCGGATCAGGTTCGTGCAGGCGCTGATCCTCTCGTCATCTTGAAAGATATGCTCGAAATCGCAGCGGATATCGCAACGGTTCAAGCAGCAGGGAACAATTATCAATTACCAGGCCCTGCCGATTGGACGAAACGCACCCACGAGCTTGCCGCGGCGCTCACACCGGCGCAGGCGCAACGCAATTGGCAGATTCTGCTTTCCGGCTACCGCGATACGCAAACCGCACCTGAGGCCGATACGGCCTTGCGTATGGTCGTGCTACGTCTGGTGACCGCAGCGCGATTGCCGAGCCCGGAAGAGGCCGCGCGGATGCTCAGCGGGGGAGGGGCCTCGGGCACGCCGGGAAAGTCTGACGTCGCTCCCAGCGCGCCCTCGGGCGGATCGCAAGCTGTTGTGCAATTGGTGCAGCCATCAGACGCCAAAATGGCGAGTTTCCGGGATGTCTTGGACCATCTCGATACGCGCAAAGAGGCGCGACTATGGGGCGAGGCCCGCAAGTATATTCGAGCCGAGAATTTCAAGCCCGGACGATTGGTCTGCGCGGTTGATCCAGGCGCGCCGCGTGACTTGTTACGGCGCCTGACCGACTTTCTCGAATATGAGACCGATATGGACTGGGATGTCCTGCTCTCTGATTCCGGTGTCGAAACGCAGAAAGAAAAAGAAACCCGCGAGCGCAAGGAAGTGCTCGAAGATGCGGCTCAGCATCCCGATATCGCCGCAGCCTTGGCAGCCATTCCAGGGGCTGAAGTGGTAGACGTAGAGAACAGTCCCCCCCTTGATCCGGCGACCCTCACGGACAATGTCGTGCCTCTAAAGCGAACTTCTTAGGGTTAGAAAGACGAGACGATGACAGACCTCACAAAGATCATGCAGCAGGCGCAAGAAATGCAGACCAAAATGCAGGAGGCGCAAGCCAAGATCGAAGAGACTGAGGCCGAAGGCATAGCCGGGGCAGGCCTGGTATCCGTGACCCTCAAGGGCAAAGGCGAACTCGTCGCGATCCAGATCGATCCATCTCTGATGAGCGATGAAGCTGAAATCGTTGAGGACTTGGTCAAAGCCGCGCATCGTGAAGCCCGCAAAAATCTCGATCAAGCCATGGAAAATGCCATGAAAGAAGCAACAGCTGGCTTTGGCGGCATGATGCCTGGCTTTAAGATGCCCTTCTAGTCTTTCGGGTCGTCTGGTTTCTCGGTGGCCATTCGATACTCCGTCTCGCGTTCTGACGAGATCAGTGTCTGCACAGCTTCGCTCTCATAGCCCATTTGTTCGAGCGCGCGCGCGGACATTTGCAAACCCGCTTCAATCGCATCCGGAATTACGTAGGTCGCGCCCGCTTGATAGAGTGACTGCGCGTGATCGGCGTCTCTCGCACGCGCTAGGATGGGGACGTCCGGCCGCGAGTGGCGCGCCGTTTTGACCATGTTTTCCGCGCTCAACTCATTGTCCAAAGTGACAACAACCATACCGGCATGGGCGAGGCCCGCTTTTTGGAGGACTTCCTCACGCCCGCCATCACCAAAATAGATTTGCCGCCCAAGGGCGCGCTGCCGCGAGACGGTTTTGGGGTTGGTGTCGAGGCCAACAATCTCAGCTTGTTCGCGTTCAAGAATATGAGCAACGGCGCGCCCCACGCGTCCGAGACCAGCAACGATGACATGCCCTTCATTCTCGCTGAAATCGCTTGAGATCGTATCAGGTTCCTCGGCTTTCACCGAGCGCTCAGCGAGCCAAATTCCTAGCCGCCAACTGGCTGGGATGACGAGCATGGAGAGCGCCACGATGGCGGTCACAATCGTCGATGTGCCAACGGCGATCGACCCAGCCGCCAAGCCTGCACCGACAATCACGAACGCGAATTCGCCGGCAGGGGCGAGCAAGGAGGCTGTCTCGATAGATGTCGCTCTGTTTCCTGAAAAGACGCGGATCGCGATATAGGCAATCAGCGCCTTAATCGCGAGCATCGCGGCGAGGCCACCGAGCACGATTTGCCAATTGTCCAGCACGACGGAGAGGTCAATCGCGAGCCCGACAGTCATAAAGAACAGGCCGAGCAACAGGCCTTTAAATGGCTCGAGGTCGATTTCTGTCTGGTGTTTGAACTCTGTTTCGCCGAGGAGGAGCCCCGCTAAGAAAGCGCCGAGCGCCAATGACAGGCCCGCATTGTAAGTGATCACCGACGCACCAACGACTGTCAGAAGCGTGATCGCCATAAGGAAATCCCGTCCACCCGCATTGATTGCAAGGCGGAACAAGTGCCTCAACAGATAGCGTCCGATGGCGAAGATGACGATCAGCGCGAGCAAGCCATTGAACAGCGCTTGTGCGAGGACGGTGGTGAGTTCAGCTTCGCCGCGACTGGCAGTGAACCCGACAAAGATCAGGATTGGCGCGACCAATATGTCTTGAAACAGAAGAACGCCGAGTGAGCTCCGTCCGACCGGGGTCGCAGCGCGTTTATTCTCGACCATCAACTGCATCACAATGGCCGTCGAAGACAGCGCCAAGGCGAGCCCAATAATAGCGGCTTCGGTCGCCGGTAGGCGCAACAAGAAGAGGGTATATCCGATGACGATTGCGCTCAGAATGGCCTGCATCGTGCCAGCGCCGAATACAGTTCGTTTCAGCGCCCAGAGCTTCTGAAAGGACAGCTCCAGCCCCAGCAGAAACAGTAAGAAGAGCACGCCGAGTTCCGCCAAGGGGGCCGCCGCGGCGGGGTCTGAGATGGTGACGTATTCTAAGATCGGAACTTGGTCGCTGAATGCGCTAAACCCGCTTGGACCAAGCGCGATGCCAGCTAGAATGAACCCAACGACAGCGGGAAGTTTCGCCGCTCTAAGAACTGGCACCACAAGCCCTGCGGCCACAAAGAAGACCAGCGCATCTTTGATCAGCGCCTCTTGGCCTCCATGCACCATCACGGCCTCCTACAATTGATCTAATGCAGGTGATGTTAGCCAGTTCGGTCCGCAGAGGAAGAGGCCGAGGCCCGATCTTTCCAAATAGAGACTTTATGCCGCCTCTAACGCCAAATCCAACGCATCCCTGAGCGTTCTGCGTGAGGCCGGAGTCATGTTGTCCTCAAACAGAGTGAGATGCTGCTCGACCGCGCTGCGAACGGCGCCAGAGCCAATATCGCTGTCCTGCCCACTCTCACGTAGAAATTCGAGGTGATAGCGGAGGATCAGAACACTGTTGGTCGCGAGTGCTGGTATCAGGTCAGCGCTCATTTTGAGATGACCGGCTTTCATCATGCTATGAAAGAAGGCCTGAAATTGAGTTTGCGTGTCGCGATAGATCCCTGGCAGGCGTTCAAGCAGGCGCTCAGTATGCTCGCCATAATCGGCCTGATCACGATACAGGAAGCGAAAATGCCGGATCTCCGACATGAGAGCGCCAAGCATCTCGGCATATTGTTCTAGAATTCGCTCAGGGTCGCTCGGCAGGCGCGCCAAGCGGACCTCCACATCGTCCAGGAAAATCTCTGTGATGGCTTCAAGGAGCGCGCGTTTGTTTTTGAAATGATACCACAAATTTCCCTCGGCAATGCCACACTCAGAGGCAAGCTCTGCTGTGGTGACATTGCCAAAGCGGCGCGCGTTAAAAAGCTCGCGCGCCGTTTCTAAGATTCTGTCCCTCGTCTTCATCAAGCCTTCGCGTGTAGAACCACAGGCACGTTTGTATAGCCCATGACAAAGTTTGACAGAACGCGCTCGGGCTCGCCAACCAATTCAACACGGTCGAACCGGTTGAGGATTTCTTCCCAGAGAATGCGCAGCTGCATCTCGCCGACCCGGTTGCCCATGCAGCGGTGCACGCCGAACCCGAATGACAGGTGGCGGCGTGCGTTCGGGCGATCGATCCAGAACCGGTCTGGATTTTCGATCACCGTCTCATCGCGATTACCCGACACATACCACATGACGACCTTATCGCCTTTCTTGATCTGCTTGCCGCCAATTTCGATATCTTCGAGAGCTGTGCGCCGCATATGACCAAGCGGTGTTTGGAAGCGAATGATCTCTGACACCATGTTCGGGATCAAAGCAGGGTCTGACTTAAGTTTGGCGAACTCATCCGGGTTGCGGTTTAGCTCGACCACTCCGGCGCTGATTGAGTTGCGCGTGGTGTCATTGCCGCCAACGATCAGCAGGATCAGGTTGCCAAGGAATTGCTGCGGATCATTGACCATGTCCGCAGTTTCCGGATTGTGGGCTAACAAGGAGATGAAGTCGAACTTTTTCGGCTGTGCGGCGCGTTCCTGCCACAACCGTGCAAAGTAGGCGTAGCATTCCTCCAGTGTGCGCATGCGCTGTTCCATATCGACCTCGATGCCAACCGTCTCAGACGTCGTTGCGACATCCGACCAATAGGGCAGGAGGTGGCGATCTTCGAACGGAAAATCGAATAGCGTTGCCAGCATTTGCGTGGTCAGTTCTTTCGAGACCAACTCTACCCAGTTGAATGTTTCGCCGACGGGCAGACTGTCTAGAATACTGCACACTCTTTGGCGGATCAGGGCTTCGATCTCTGACAGTTGTGACGGCGCTACGGCTGGGCTGACGGTTTTGCGCTGAACCACATGAACGGGGCCATCCATGGCGATGAACATTGGGGTTTCCATGCCCTCTGGAGCATCCCCGATGACGATATTATCCTGCGAGGAAAACACTTTGTGATTGGAGTCCACCGCGACGATGTCTTGGTACCTTGTGACTGACCAATATGGACCAAACGGACTGTCGGGACAGTAGTGGATCGGATCCTCATCGCGCAGCCGCTTGAAATACGCGCCTTGCTTGTTCGCTTCGAAAATCTCAGCTTTCGAAACGTCCAGGGTTTTCAAGTCCAGGCTGTAGGGATCGGGGATCCCAGAATCGTCCCACGTATGCACTGTATCGGCCAATGTTTCCTCCCATTTTTTATAGTTAGGGTGATAGCCCTAAACCTCGGATCTGCCAAGATGAAGGCTAACCCTTGCCTCTCGCGCCGAGTCCGACACATTAGCGCGCATGAGCAAATCTTCCGCCGGACCAGAGATTCAACGCATGATCGATCTGATTGCGCGCTTGCCGGGGCTTGGCCCCCGCTCAGCGCGCCGTGCGGCTTTGTTCCTCCTCAAACGACAAGATTCTTTGTTGCGCCCGATGGCGGAAGCTTTGGCTGATGCGGCGGCGAAGATCGAGCAATGCCAAGTTTGCGGCAACTATGACACGCTTCAGCCCTGCGCGGTCTGCCAGGCGACAGGCCGCGACGATGGTCTGATCTGTGTGGTCGAGGATGTTCCAGATCTGTGGGCGCTAGAGCGCGCCGCAGCATTCCGTGGCCGTTATCATGTCTTAGGCGGTGTCATGAGCGCGCTTGATGGTGTCGGTCCGGAAGACCTAACGATTGGCATGTTGATTGACCGCGTCAAACAAGGCGGTGTGCGAGAGGTGATCCTGGCGCTCAACGCAACCGTCGATGGGCAAACAACAGCCCACTATGTGGCGGAACGATTGGAAGGTCTTGGTGTAGAGGTCACGCGCCTCGCCCACGGCGTGCCAGTTGGAGGCGAACTCGACCATCTGGACGATGGCACATTGGCCACCGCCCTGCGGTCTCGTCGCGGCGTTTAGCTCGCTTTTTCGACCCGGTAGATCACGCCGTCCAACATGTTTGTGGCAACATAGATCGCGTCTGGGGTTGAGATTACGTCTCTAAATCCGGTTTGGAGGTCACCCAACAGATCTTCTGTTTCACCGATCGTGCCGTCGGCGGCGACATCGACGCGCACGATTTTCTGACCCGCTGGACCGTCCATGGCGCCAATCAAAAGATCGCCCGTCCAGTCCTCGAATCCATTGGTCTCGACGATCGCCATGCCTGACGGCGCAATTGAAGGGACCCATTTGACATTCGGTTGTTCCATGCCGGGCGCTTCAGTTTCGTCGGTGATGATCGTGCCGTCATAGTTGATGCCGTAGGTGATGGTCGGCCAACCATAATTGTTGCCAGGCTGAATGATGTTGAGCTCGTCGCCGCCTTTCGGCCCATGCTCGTGTGCGATCAGAAGATCAGCAGCCGCGTGATAGACCATGCCTTGCACATTGCGGTGGCCATAAGACCAGACCGTTGGATTGCCTTCGCCCTCGACAAACGGGTTGTCGGAGGGGATCGAGCCGTCCGGCATGATGCGCGCGATCTTGCCATGCAAATTTGTCGTGTTCTGCGCCTCTTCCATATAGCGATAGCCATCGCCAAGTGAGATCGCCATTGAGCCGTCGGGCAAAAACGCCATGCGCGAGCCATAGTGGAACGTTGTTTCACGCGGCGCGCCGACAAAGATCTCAGTGACATCAGACAGCGTGCTCGCATCATCAGACAGCGTTGCCGACACAACGGCTGTTGTGTTGGTGTCGCCCATGTCTTTCGAATAACTCAAATAGAGCTTGCGATTGGTGTCGAAGCCTGGATCCAAGGTGATGCCGAGGAGGCCGCCTTGTCCGGCGACCAAAATGTCATCGGGCAAGCCGGTCACCGGCGCTTCGATCAAGGCGTCGTCACGGATCAAGCGCAGTCGGCCTTCGCGTTCTGTGACCAGCAGATCGCCATTTGGCAACGCTGCTATACCCCAAGGAAATTCTAGCGTTTCAGCGATGGGGATGAGCTTAAGCCCAGAGTTTGAAATGATTGAGCCATCTGCTTCAGCAGGCGGCGGGGCGGCTTGACCTCCGCAGGCCGCTAATCCTGCGAGGGCGGCGATAGATAAGCTTGAACGCAACATGGCGAAATCTCCGACAATCGAATATGAGTTCTACATAGAGATATTACCCGCAAAAGAAAGAAGGGCGACCCGCTTGGATCGCCCTTTCCCTCTCTCCCCCGCACATAGCGAGGGCCCCTTGTTGGCTCTTACCAGCGTTTGGCAATGCGTAGGCCAAACTGACGCGGCTCTAGCAGGAACACGTTGGTGAACAAACCAGATGAAGCATCGGTCAGATACTGGTTGGTCAGCTGGTCTTCTTCGAGCAGGTTTTTAACGAAGAGTTCAAGTTCCCAATCTGCATCCGCATTGGTCAGCTGGATCGCCGCATTTGCGTTCTGGAAGCTATCAATTCGGTCGGCCTCAAGATTGAAGATCCGTGTGAAGACTTCCCCGCGGTGGTAGAAGTCACCCCGTACAGATAGGTCCCAGCTTGGGTTGATGTTGAACACATACTCAGCGCCGATCGAGAAGGTGATCTCAGGTGCAAGCGGAAGCTTGTTGCCTGAAACGTCGACCGGGATACCAATTAATGGATTCACCCCAAACGGGACTGCCGCTCCGGAACAAATGCCGGCTGCGGCCGCCGCTGCAGGACCAGCAAGCAACGCGTTCACTTCAGACAGTAATGCAACGCAGTTCTGAGTGGTTGCTGCGTCTTTGACCACAACATAATTCGGGTCGCCGCCTGTTTGGTCATAAGTGTCCAGAAGAGGTGCTTGATCTGCGAGTTCTGAATTCAAGAGACCAATCGTAGAATCGACCCGGAAATTCTCAGTGACTTGATAGTAGAATTCACCTTCAAAACCGAAGACGGTTGCGTCTACGTTTTCGTTGACCGAAGTCCGGTTCACGATTGAGGAGATCTGATATCCCTCATAGTCATAGTAAAACGCAGCCAGGTTCAAGATACCTGCACCGCCGAACAGCGTACTCTTCGTGCCGACTTCGATCGCGTTGATGAATTCCGGGTCAAACGTGTTACTGACGGCTGCTAGTCCCGCAGACTGCGGTGGATTGATACCGCCGCCTTTATAGCCCCGCGCGAGGCTACCATAGAGCAGTGTGTCGTCGGTCGGGCCGAAGGCACCGGCTTGATAGTCAAAGCCGAAGCGACCCGTGACTTCCTCGAACTCAGCCTCTTGAGCTGGGCCACCTTGAAGGAAGCCATTCTCAACGCCTGGTCCAATCGCTGCCTCTGCAAGCAGCAAGCTTGGTGTGTTTTCTTGGCGCTTCTTATCGTTGGTGTAACGAAGACCCAAGGTCCATTTCAGATTATCTGTGGCGTTCCAATAGGCTTCGCCAAACGCCCCCAATGCATCGAGTTTGTATGGGCTGCGACTTCTGAAGTAAGTGCGGTCGCCAGGAAGACCCGTCGCGACGGCGAGAGCCTCAGCTGTGTTAAAGAACACGAAATAGTTGGTCTCTCCGATGGTGTCGAGCTTCAGCGCGCCAACGGTAAAGTTGAAATCTCCGTCAAAGTCAGATTGCAAGCGGGCTTCTAAAGAAGTCGTTTCGAAGTCCGAACTTGAGTTATCTGTTGCAAGCAGTGTATCGGCCGGTGCGCGCAGACGCGTATCAACCGGGATATTTAGCCCTAACGCTGGTCCACCGGCAAAGTCGCCGTCTCCGTCACCGTCAAGGTCCGGCGTTAGCGCCGTGATTGAGAACTTCGTCGTGCCGATGCCTTTATTATAGTCGTCGGTAAACTCGCGGAAGTTGTCATTGTGGCTTGCGAGGAGCGTGAGTGTGAGATCGTTATCAAACTCATACTGAAGTTCCACTTGGACAGTATTTGACTCGCCCTCAAAGGTCGGGATGAGATTGGTTTCAAACTCACGTAAGTTGGTTGAAGTTGTCGCGCCTGCATTGCTGTCGGTTCCGAACTGAGGGAACAGACCGAGATTTGCCGCGAGAACGCCGCCCAAAGTCCCCGATGTATCTACTGTGCCAAAGCCCGGCCGGACCTGGATTGGATTGCCGTTGGCGTCGCGGGCATAGCCCAATCCTTCAACTTGATACGGCACACAGCCTTGGTTGAATGGGAATGGACGCGTATCTTTTGTACAAAGCTGTTTCGTTGCCCGTGTTCGCGTTGAGTCTTCCTCGTAGTGCTCACCCATCAACCAGAATGAGAGTTTGTCTGTGATTTCGCCGCCGATTGTACCGCGGATCGCCCACAGGTCGCGGCCATCGACATCTTCTTTGCTTCCGTCAGGCAGAAGCGCATCCGAATAGCCGTCTCGTGTCAGACGGAAGCCAGCGACTCGAGCAGCTAAGCGTTCACCCAATGGAACATTGATATGGCCAGTTGCTTTGACATTGTTAAACTCACCAACTGTGAGTTCAGCGCTCGCATTGAATTCCTCGAGGACTGGTTTCGCCGTAATTGCGTTGACCACGCCGCCGGTCGCGTTTCGACCGTAAAGCGTTCCTTGTGGTCCGCGTAGGATTTCGATCCGCTCTACATCATAGAATTCCGTCTCAAGAAGGGTCGACCCGGACGATGACACGCCATTGACGTGCGTTCCCACCGCGGCGTCTGAGGACGCGCCGACCGCAGCATTAATAATGCCTCGGATGCTGATGCCACCCGCAGAGAAGTTGCCTTGCGTTGAACCGAAGTTTGGAATGTTGAATTGCAGGTCAGAACCTGTGTCGATGTTCAAACGCTCAAGTGCGTCTGGATCAAACGCGGATACCGCGATCGGAACATCTTGAATGGATTCTTCGGTTTTCTGGGTGGTCACAACCACCGTGCTCAACGTGCGGGCACCTTCATCATCTTGCGCGAATGCGTGTGGTGCCCCCGCAGTCATAGCCAGTGCCGAAGCACCCGCGAGCAAGACGTAATTCGAGCGTCGTGAGACTTTCATATGCTAACTCCTCCCTCGGTGCCTGTTTTTATGGCACGAGTTTTTATTGCGTTTCCTCATGGGCTCCCCATGTTGTCTGGGAATGCCTCAAGATGCATGACAGAGGCAGGTGTGACACTTTGTCAATAAGTTACGTAGGGGACGTGCAGTTTGACGCAGGAGAGTGTGACTTTTGTTACACGGAACATTATGGATTCGACCCCAGCAATGATTGGGGTTTTGCGGGAAGAGAAGATCAATGGCTGAGACGGCTGCCTTAGTACTTTTTTCAGGGGGGCAAGACTCAACCATCTGTCTGGCGCACGCTTTGGCGCGGTATGACCGAATCGAGACGATCGGCTTCGATTATGGTCAGCGCCACGCGGTTGAGCTTGGGTGTCGCCCCAAGGTGCTCGCAGCGATGAGAGCTAGTTTTCCGAAATGGGCCGACAGGCTCGGAGAGGATCATGTCTGCGATCTTTCGGTCCTAGGCGACATTAGCGAGACCGCGATGACGTCTGAGACAGAGATTGAGATTGCTGACAATGGCTTGCCGAATACGTTTGTGCCGGGACGAAACCTGCTTTTTCTAACCTTGGCGGGCGCGCTCGCTTGGCGGCGCGGTCTTTCGACTTTGGTCGGCGGCATGTGTGAAACCGACTATTCTGGTTATCCTGATTGTCGGCGCGGAACACTCGACGCGCAGGAGCTAACTTTGTCGCGCGGTATGGATCGTCCGTTCACGATCGAAACGCCGCTCATGTGGCTTGATAAGGCCGAAACCTGGGAACTCGCAGAGGAACTTGGTGGGCAAAGACTCGTCGACCTCGTGATTGAGGAAACGCACACTTGCTATCTCGGCGATCGAACGCATCGCCATGAATGGGGATATGGCTGCGGAACCTGCCCAGCCTGTGAGCTTCGCGCTAACGGATATCAGAAGTGGCGTGCTAAGGTCCCTGCATGAAGACCTACTCCGTCAAAGAAACATATGTGACTTTGCAAGGCGAAGGCGCGCAAACCGGGCGTGCCGCTGTCTTTCTGCGTTTCGCTGGCTGTAACTTGTGGTCAGGTATTGAGCGTGACCGTGCAAGCGCGATCTGCAATTTCTGTGATACCGATTTTGTCGGTACAGACGGTGAGAATGGTGGGAAATTTTCAGGCCCGGATGCGCTGGCCGAGCATGTGAAATCTGTTTGGGACGCCGCAGCGCCAAAGGGTGGGGCCCCTTATGTGATTTGCACTGGCGGTGAACCGCTTTTGCAGCTCGATGCGGCCGCAATTGCTGCGATCAAGGCGGTAGGGTTCGAGATTGGCGTAGAGACAAATGGCACGCTGCGCGCGCCGGAAGGGCTGGATTGGATCTGTGTCAGCCCAAAGGCGAATGCGCCTATAAAACAAGTCTCAGGCAACGAACTGAAACTGGTCTTTCCGCAAGACCAACCCGAAGCACAGCCTTCGCAATTTGAAAGCTTGCAGTTTCAACACTTTTTTCTCCAACCTAAAGATGATAGGGCGCACGCCCAGAACATCGCGGCCACCGCCGCCTATTGTATGAAGCATCCGAAATGGCGATTGAGCTTACAAACACACAAACTGATCGGTCTGCCGTAGCGGTTGAGGGCCAGGTTTTCGAAATCACCAAAGCGGTCTCGTTTGAGGCAGCTCATTATATGGGCGGCAAGCCTGAAGGGCATCCCTATCGCAATGTGCACGGACATTCGTTCCGGTTAGAGGCAACAGTCGCCGGTACCGTGAAGCCGGGTGAGGAATGGGTGCAGGACTTCTCCGAACTTGCCGCAACTTTGAGTGAAGCTGCGAACAAGCTGGATCATTGCCTTTTGAACGAGATTGAAGGCTTGGAAGTTCCAACGCTCGAACGTATTGCGGTCTGGGCTGCGAACGACCTCAAACCGAAATTGCCCGGTCTCAAAACCGTTGTACTCGCTCGCCCAAGCTTGGACGAGCGCTGCGTTTTGGTAATCAGCTAAGCGCTAGACGGCGATTGGTCCGCCATTTTTGTTGCGGATCGCCAGTACGGTTGGGCGAGGGGGCATTCCATCGACAAAATCTGGCCAGCGTGTGGTCGGCGCTTCAAAGGTTGCGCCATCGCCATCTCCAGGGTGCTGCACGGACAAGAACAGTGTTCCGCCGTCGTCGGTGAAGCGCGGTCCGCAGACCTCAGCGCCGATCGGGGCGCGGAAGAAGGCCTTGCCTGTTCCGCGACGCTCGCCTTCGGTCTCCATCGCCCAGATGCCGTCAGAGGCGCCAGTCGACTCATTGCCGTCCGTGGCCACCCAAAGACGACCCGATGGATCGACTGCGCAATTGTCTGGGCTTCCGAACCAACCTTGGTCGCTGGTGAGCGGATTCCAGGTCGAACCGACTTCGGCGACGCTCGGATCGCCGCACTTAACCAAAATTTCCCAGCGGGATTGGGTGGCGGTGAAGTCGCCATCAGGTTCTGAGATTTCGATAATGTGTCCGAAGCGGTTTTCGGCACGTGGGTTTGCCGCATCAATCTCGTCAGTCGTTCGACGGCTGTTATTGGTCAGCATGACCCAGACGCTGCCGGATTCTGCATGAGGCTCGACATCCTCTGGTCGGTCCATCGGTGTTGCGCCGAGTAGATCGCCGGCGAGACGCGCTCCGATCAAGACATCAGCCTGCGAATTGAAACCATTTTCTGGTGTCAGCAAGCCGTCTCCAAAAATTAGAGGCATCCACTCGACGACGCCATCTTCATCGAACCGGGCAACGTAAAGGGTGCCGTCTTCGAGCAAGTCTTTATTTGCGGCGCGGTTGTCTGGATCGAACTTATTCTTCGAGACGAATTTGTAGACATAATCGAAGCGCTGATCATCGCCCATGTAGACGACGACATGTCCGTTTGGCGCGATAACGCTCTCTGCGCCTTCATGTTTGAAACGGCCGAGCGCCGTGCGCTTCTTGGGCTTTGAGGTTGGGTCCATCGGGTCAACTTCAACGACCCAGCCAAAGCGGTTAGGTTCGTTTGGCACTTTTGAAATGTCATAGCGAGAAAAGTGGCGTCCCCATTGATACCATTCGCCGGTTATGCCGAAGCGCTTATGGTTTTCGGCTTCTGGGTGGTCTTCCGGTAGAGCCCCGGTGAAGTAGCCATTGATGTTTTCCTCAGCCATCAGCCAAGTGCCCCAGGGGGTAATCCCACCAGCGCAATTGTTCATCGTGCCGGCAACCGTGAGCCCAGCAGGGTCTTCTTCCGTTTTGACTCGGTCATGCCCTGCTGCCGGGCCTGTCATCTGCATTGGCGTGGCATGCGCGGTGATGCGGCGATTATACGGGCTGCCGACTACCGGCTTCCAGCCTTCTTCGGTCTGTTTGATCTCGACAACACTGCCGCCATGAGCAGCCATTTCAGTCAGGCAAACGTCTTTGGTCATTGATACAGGATAAGTGGCTGCGACGCCGGGCTGCATCAGCAGGCTAGAGACATATTCGTGATTGGCGCAAAGCAGGCCCCGGGGCACGCCATCTGCTTCAGCAGGTAAAGGTACAAAGCCGAGATAGTCATTATTGTATCCGAATTGTCTGAGCTGAGCCGCTTCGCTTTGATTCATCGGATCGAATTCAGGGCTGTCATCGAACAAGGGGTCGCCCCAGCGGATCACTTTGTCTGCTTCATAGCCGCTCGGAACGTGATGCGTTTCATCCATGCCGCGCGTGATTTCTTCGAAGCTGAAGGCCGCGGTTTGAGCAGCCTGTGGAGCTTCAGCAACCGCCGGGATGACGTCTTGCGTCGCTTCGCTGGTCGCGCACCCTGTTGCCATCAAGCCTGTGGTCGCAGCCATGCCACCCAAAAAACCGCGTCGACTGAGCCTCGCCTCGATAATGTCGCCAATCGTACGGGCGCCTTTTACAACGCTGGGGTTCGACGAGGTGTTTTCCGAATGATCCATGTGAGCAGCTCCCGAAGCAGATTTGCACTATCCATATCTATGTTGTGCGAAAGTTTTAGGACTCGCGCAGAGGTCTATTGTCGCAGCGGGTTGAGTCCATGGCTTTCGGCGAGCGCCGAATTCAGATTATACAAGTTGGACAAAGGGAGGGCATGTCATGGGCAGGTCAATGAATACAGGGGTTTGGATCATCGCGACCGGTGTGATTGTCGCGCTTCTCTATCTCGGGCGTGAAATTTTCGCTCCCTTCGCACTGGCCGTTTTTTTGTTTTTGATTGTCGAGGGGTTTGCGCGGTTTATCGATGAGCGCCTATCGCTGCTTAATCGCGCTTGGGCGCGCGGTGTTGCGATCCTCGTCGTCATTGGCGGCTTTATTGGCTTCTTGGCAATGATGGCGCGCGGGATTGGCGAGTTTGGTAGCCAAGGCGACGCTTATCTTTTGAGGATCAACGGTCTGATTGAAGCGGTATACACCTCGCTCCACCTAGGCGACGCGCCCACGCTTACAGAGCTGGTCTTCAATGAATCGGGGCAAGCATTTCTCGGCACGATTGCATCCGCCACGAGCGGCTTGACCGGCGATCTTGTGCTCATCCTGATCTATGTTGCGTTCTTATTCTTAGCGCAGTCGGCCTGGCCTGGAAAATTAGACCGCGTGTTCGCAGATCCTGAGCAGCGCCAACAAGTCAAAGATGTTGGCGACGCGGCGCGACAGGGGATCGAAACTTATCTTTGGACCCAAACGGTGATTAGCGCGCTGATCACGGCGCTGACCTATGCCACGCTCCTAGCGCTCGGGGTCGAGAATGCTCTATTCCTATCGACCCTGATATTCGTGCTGAACTATATTCCAACGATCGGGTCGATCGTGGCCGCCCTGGTGCCGCCCTTGTTCGCCTTGGTGCAACCGGAGATTGCGGCTTGGATCCCTGGCGATGCGCCGAACGACAGCTACGTTTTTGCGATTATGGTCTTTGCGGGCGTCAGCTTCTGGCAGTTCTCGATCGGCAATTTCGTACAGCCACGGATTATGAGCGACACGCTCAATTTGTCAGCTCTCGTGGTGCTTTTAGGATTAGCCATATGGGGCGCGATCTGGGGAATTCCGGGAATGTTCTTGTCAGCGCCATTAACCGTATTGATGATGATTCTCTTCGCGCAATCGACTTCGACGCGATGGATTGCGATTCTGCTCTCAGCCAATGGAGAGCCCTTGTCGCATGAATCTACTACAAAAATACCTGACGAAGCGAATGAAGAGCAATCTCTTCCACAATAGTTACAGATTTGGATGAATTTTTTTCTTGGCTTAAAGGGATGAACCCTCCATATACTGAAACGTAGGGACAATTAAGTCACATCGTAATCTGGCCTCCGCGTGCGTCCCCCCACCCAGCCTGCGGATGAGGCCAGTAGAGCCCGCCGAGCAAGTCCCTGCACGGCGGGCTCGCTCGTTATTGGTGTGTTGTTATCTTAGCTTGCGACTTGAATAAATTTGCGGACCGCGTCGGTGGCGAGCGCAAATTGAGCAAAGTTGGGCTTGCTCCCCGCATACTTTTTCAAGTCCTGCAGGAGATCCGCTCTGGCGCTGTCATTGGCCTGCGCCCAGACACTGAGACTATCGGCTTTCAAGGCGAGCTTGGTCGCTTTACCTTGCAGTGCCTCCAACTCCCTCGTGAGGCCGCGAGTCGCAAGGCGGTCCCAATAGGGCATATCAGTGATTGCCTGTTCGGCCGCTGCGCGCAGTCGGTCGAGCGACAGCATATCACCGATCGCGATGTAAGTATTGGTCACATCATTCGGAGACGCGCCACTTTCCTGAGACAGACGGCGCATCAATGGTGCATCGGCCATAACGGCACTCCGCACAACCTGGTCCGCCAAATCAGTTGGCACGCCGTCACGGGAGAGGTGTTTCACGCGTCGTTGCAGAACGGCTTTGAGGTAAGCAGGCAGAGCATCAATCTCAATCGCACTCAAAGCATCTGCGTTCGGCGCGATCGCTGTGATAATTTGAACAATCGAACCGGTTTCACCAAGGTCGAGGAGACCGTGCGTGTAACGCGCCAGTGATCCTGATAGGCTTGAGTGTAGCGTCATTTGGCGCGGCGCCGGGACTTGATTGTCCAAGCCATCAATTTCGCCTCGAAGTTTGCTCGCGTCTAACAACGCATACGCCGCCTCGAAGGCCTCGACGATTTTGGCATTGCCGGCGCCCGTTTGCTCCCGCAATCGAAGCATGAAGACGGGCCCCGCTATATCAATGATGCGGTTGGCGAGCACTGTAGAGATGATCTCACGTTTCAGCCGGTGCGCTTGCATGACATCGCTGTACGTTTTTAGCGCGGCCGGGAAATAGCTCTGAAGCGTATGCTGAAAGTAGGGATCATCTGGGACGCTAGAAGCGACCAGATCATCGAACAAGACAATCTTTGTCCACGCCATCAGGACCGCTATTTCTGGGCGCGTTAAGACTCTGCCATCTTGCTTGAACTGTGCCATCTCAGCGGTGCTCGGCAGGCCTTCGACCTGGCGATCAAGAACGCCGCGTTGTTCCAGTCTCACCATGAGCCGCTCGAGTGCGTCGTGGTCTCGCCTTGCGGAGCGTTCTGCTGAGCTGAGCGCACCGGTTTGAGCATAATTGTGCGCGAGTACATGCTGAGCGACATCATCGGTCATGGATGCCAACAGTGTATTGCGCTCACCGCTTGGGAGTTCGCCGCGTCGGATCGCTTCGGTGCAGAGGATCTTAATGTTGACTTCGTGGTCGGAGCTGTCGACGCCGGCTGAATTGTCGATCGCGTCTGAATTGACGCGGACTTTGTTCAAGCCCGCTTCAATTCTACCCGCTTGCGTCACCCCTAGATTGGCGCCTTCACCAATGACTTTGGCTTTCAAGTCTACGGCATTGATGCGCACATAGTCATTCGCGCGGTCGCCCGCGTCGGCATGGGTTTCATGCACGGCTTTAATGTAGGTGCCGATGCCGCCAAACCAGAGTAGCTCGCAGTCGGCTTTCAATAAAGCGTGGATAAGTTCATTCGGTGTGACTTGATCGTCTGATAGGCCGGTTAAAGTCTTTATCTGCGGCGATAGCGTGATCGATTTTGCACTTCGATCAAAGATGCCGCCGCCTTCGCTGATCAAGCTCTGATCGTAGTCCATCCAGCTTGAGCGCGGCAGGTCAAACATCCGCTGACGTTCTTCCCATAAGCGTTCAGGATCTTGCGGATCGGGGTCCACGAAGATGTGCATATGGTTGAAGGCGGCCTGTAACCGGATTTGTTTCGATAGCAGCATGCCATTGCCGAATACGTCGCCGCTCATGTCGCCGCAGCCGATAACAGTGAAGGGCTCGGTTTGGATGTCTTTTCCGATTTCGCGGAAGTGTCGCTTCACCGCTTCCCAGGCGCCGCGCGCGGTAATGCCCATCTTCTTGTGATCATAGCCAGCTGATCCCCCGGACGCGAATGCGTCGCCGAGCCAGAAGCCGTAGGACACGCTGATCTCGTTCGCGATGTCCGAGAACGTCGCTGTTCCTTTATCTGCGGCCACGACCAGGTAGGGATCATCACCGTCATGAATAACGGTTCGCTGCGGGTTCTGAACGGTGCCGTCGATTAGGTTATCGGTCAGACCCAGCAAGCTCGTAATGAACGTCTTGTATGCATCAATGCCGGCGTCGCGAACGGCTTCGCGTGATCCGCCGCTCGGCAGCTGTTTCGGGAAGAAACCGCCTTTCGAGCCGACCGGCACGATGACCGCGTTTTTGACCTGCTGCGCTTTTACCAAGCCGAGGACTTCGGTGCGGAAATCATCGCGGCGATCGGACCAGCGAAGGCCACCCCGCGCAACCGGACCGAACCGGCAATGGACGCCTTCAACTTGTGGCGAGTCGACAAAGATTTCGCGATACGGTTTCGGCTCTGGAAGATCAACGAGGTCGCGGCTCGCTATCTTAAAACTGATAAAGGGCAGGCTCTGTCCATCAGGCGCTGTTTGGAAAAAGTTTGTTCGCTGGATCGCCCCGATCAGATCGGCAAGGCGCCGAATCACGCGGTCATGATCCAATGACGGAACGGCTTCCAGAGCCTGTTCGATTGCGGACTCCAGTTCTTGCGTTTTTGTCTCCCGATCATTTTCAAGATCAGGATCGAACCGGCATGCGAACAGTCCGACGAGGAGGCGCGTAAGTTGCGGATTTCTATTCAACGCTTGAATCTGAGTTTGCCGTGCTGGATCCAAGCCAGACTGATGGCGATAGGCACACAGCGCGCGGCAAAGCGCGGCTTCGCGCCAAGTCAGTCCGGCATTGAAGACTAGGGCGTTAAAGCCATCATTTTCGGCCAGGCCGCTCCACACTGCTACAAAGGCGTCTTCGAACGCCTGATTGATATCATCAAGCTCAACGCCGTCCGCGATATCGAGCTTCATGCTCAACGAGTGAACCCAGTATTCGTCTGGAGCATCATCAACTGGTTTTTTCGTCGGCGTGACAGGGTATCCAGTCTCGAAGTCGACAAATAAGCCCATGCGCTCAAACACTGGTACACAGTCAGACAGCGCGATTGCGCCGCTTCGTGAATAGATTTTTGCGCGAATGCGATTGTCGCTATCGGCTTTGCGGCGGAACGCGCGAAGCCCGACAGGATGTCCTTGGTTCAGGCGGGCAAGCATAGCCACATCTAGCATCGCTTCTTCTGGCACAAACGCCTCGCGATAGGCTGCGTTGAAGGAATCTGTGAATAGCTCGGCTTGTGTCCGCGCTTCGGTCGGCAAGTCACTGCTGGCGACAGCATCGCGGAACCGATCTGTCCAACGTCGCGCAAGCCGCGCAATTTGCGCCTCTAGCTCTGCAGGATCTGGCCGAGGACCTTCATTCGGGAGCGCTGTTTGGAACAGCACTCTGACCATGGTCGCGCCATCGAAACTTGGCTGGAAGCTGATCATTCGGCCATTCCAAGCCGTCTCGATTGTCTCCGCGATCTGACGGCGAAGGTCGGTGTCATAGGTTTCGCGTGGCACGAAGACGATGGTGCTGACAAAGCGGCTAAATCGGTCGGGGCGCGTGAAAACACGAACCCTAGGACGCGCGACAAGATCGAGGACGCCCTGCATAATCGGCGCAAGGGTTTCAGACTTGGATTGGATCAGCTCGTCTCGTGGCCAGCCCTCGATGATGTTCGAAATGGCTTTTTCATTGTGGCTGGCGGGGAGAACGCCAAGCAGGTTTAATACCCGCTGCATGCGACGCCGCAGAAGCGGAATATTGCGCACCGATTCATTGTACGCCTCGGCAGTGTAGAGCCCCAAAAACCGGGTCTCTCCAATCACTTTGCCATGCTCGCCATAGTGTTTGACGCCAACATAATCACACGCGACGCGCCTGTGGACGCGGCTCATCAATGTCGCTTTCGCCAAGATCAATGATTCAGGCTCTGCGAGGAAAGACCCGATCTCTTTTGTCAGGAGCAGTGGCTCAGCACCGCGATTGAGAACGTTTCGGGTTTCATCGCGCATCAGGCCGAGGTTCGACCCCTCGATCATGTCGGGTTCTTCCTGAAGTACTGAGCCGTCATCACCAGTTTGGAAACTGTAGCTACGGACACCCAGAAACACGAAACGCTCCTGGCCAAGCCATTTCAAGAATTCGAGCGCCTCATCCTTGTACCGTTCTGAAATATGCGGGCAGGCGGCCAAGCGTTCGGTTTCATCGACCATTCGCTGGCGCATCGCCTGGTAGTCATTCGTCGCGGCTGTAACATCACTCAGAGTGGCTTGAGCTTCTTCCGTCAGGCGCGCCTGCTCATAGGCGCTGAGATCCGGTAGATGGATTTGAATAAGTGAGTGTGCACGGCCTTCATGCTCCACAATCGGGTGGAACAGGGTGAGGACGTCGAGGCCTAGATCTGCGCAGGCTCCCAAGAGAGAATCGACAAGAAACGGACGATCCGGGCCCACAACTTCGAGCAAGTAACGACCAAACCATTGAGGGTCTAGATCAATGGCAGGGCGCAAGCGCACCGCCGGTAGGTCGGCGGTTAGGAACCAGTCCCAGAGCGACTCGCCGAGCATCTCGACTTTGCCACGTGGGATTTTGTTGCGTGCATCAGCGGGCACCTCATTCAGCATCTGTGCAATACAGGATTGCTTTGGATCTTTAGGGGCGTTGTTGGATGCGGTGTGAGCGTGATCAGCCATGAGCTTTCGTCCAGAAGCGAGTGAACTTCCTTAAGGGAAATCGAATCTCGCCTCAATCAAAAGCATAGAGGAAATTTGGCCAGAACTGTTGACTACGGTGTCAATTAGGTCGCTGGCAGAGCAGGTGGTCCTGAAAATCGAGGATTAGGAAAGGATTTCGTCAGGTTTTTGTTCTCCAATACGAACATGATCATTGCAGCAAATCCTCGATCAGAGATCGCAATGGCGGGCCGATTTCGTCCCGTTTTGCCTGATCTACGAATAGGATTAAGGCAAAGCGCATGAAACGGTTGTGGCATTGGCCTATCGACCCGCTGGGGCGTACTGTTCGTCTGTTATTGGGCGAAAAGGGTTGGTCTTATGAGTCGATTGAGATCCGGCCTTGGGTGTCAGATCTCGAGCTAGCGGCTTTAGCACCGGGTGCCAGCGCGCCCGCGCTTTTGGATACCGACGCTGAGGTCAAAACCTCAGCAGTAGGGTCGCTCGCAATTTGTGAATACATCGAAGAGGCTGAGCCAAACCCTCGCTTGCTACCCTTCACAGCAGCGGAGAAAGCCGAAGCGCGGCGCTTGTGGCAATGGGCTGAGGAAAGCTTTGCTGGAATCAATAATACCCTGCTGTCCGAGCGCGTGACGCAATGGGTGAAGCGAGATCGGTCGCCAGATAGTTTGGCGCTTCGGCAAGGCGCACATGCTTTGAAGAACCGCATGACGTTTCTCGACGCGCTGGCCGGTGAGCGGTCTTACATTGCCGGGCGAAACCTGAGCATCGCTGATTTGAGCGTGGCTGCACACTTGTCCTCGTATGACTATTTTGGCGACGTGCCGTGGGATCTCACGCCAGACCTGAAAGCCTGGTACGCGCGGATGAAATCAAGACCTAGCTTTCGGGCGCTGCTCGAAGACCGAGTTGGTAATGCCAAACCCATCAAACACTATACAGACCTTGATTTTTAGCCCCCGCGCGGGATGAAAGCTCATGTCGCTCGAAACCTTCCTCAAAACAGAAGCCACCGGCCTAGGCTTCGACGTCTGCCGGATTTGCCGCGTTGATGAGGCGTGGAACGCTGGCGAGCGCTTAGAGGCATTTGTCGACGCAGGCTATCACGGCGAAATGGCGTGGATGGAAACCACGCTAGAGCGCCGCCGGGCCCCGACTGCAATGTGGACGGCAGCGAAATCAGCGGTGGTCGTCGGGCTGAACTATGGTCCTGACCGCAATCCGATGGAAAACTTGAAGCGCCGCGGCGAAGGCAACATCTCTGTTTATGCGCGCGGGAAGGATTATCACGATGTTCTCAAGAAGCGACTGAAAGCGCTCGCGCGCGGTTTTGTGGCCAAGGCCGGCGCCGATGTAAAAGTATTCGTTGATACCGCGCCTTTGATGGAGAAACCACTGGCGCAGAAGGCCGGTCTAGGCTGGCAGGGCAAGCATACGAATTTAGTCTCGCGCGATCTTGGGTCCTGGCTGTTTTTGGGCGTGATGCTGACAGACGCTGCGCTGGAATTCGATGCCAGCGAGATCGACCATTGCGGATCGTGTCAGGCGTGCCTCGACATTTGTCCGACGCGCGCCTTTCCGGCGCCGTACAAGCTCGATGCCCGACGCTGTATCTCCTATCTGACGATTGAGCATAAAGATCCCATCCCACATGAGTTTCGAGCCGCGATGGGCAATCGGATCTATGGCTGCGATGATTGTTTGGCGGTTTGCCCATGGAACAAATTTGCGGACGTGGCGAATGAAAGTGCGTTTTGGGCGCGTGCAGAGCTGAAAGGCCCTGGTTTAGACGAGCTTGCGGCCCTTAAGGATGATGGGTTCCGACAAGTCTTTTCTGGATCGCCAATCAAACGGATTGGGCGCGACCGGTTCTTGCGAAATGTGCTCACCGCAATCGGGAATTCAGCTGATCCGGCGCTCGTAGACCACAGCGTCATCCCGCATCTTGAGGACTCAAATCCCGTCGTGAGAGGAGCCGCCATTTGGGCGCTTGGGCGCCTTGATTCTGCCCGGTTCGAGATGGAAAAGGCCGCACGCTTTACTGCTGAGTCAGACAAAAGTGTTCGAGCCGAATGGACGCAATCAATCGAGACGGACCGATGAAAATTGGGTATTGGCTTTGGTGGGGCCTCAAATTCTTGGCCGGTCTGTTCATCACCTTTCACATCTATGCGTTGATCCTATTCATCGTGCCGCCTCCCGGGACAGCCAACATGGCAGGTCGCGCGTTGCAGGGGACGACCGTTTATCACACGTGGGTCCCGATCGAGCAGGTCTCACCTCACTTAATCCGCGCCGTCATTGCCGCCGAAGATACGAAATTCTGTGACCATTCAGGGATGGATTTCGAGGCCATCCAGGACGCCTTGGATGAGCGCGAGCGGCGCGGGCGATTGCGCGGTGCATCGACGCTTACGCAGCAGACTGCAAAGAACGTATTCTTCTGGAATGGCGGCGGGTTCGTCCGCAAAGCAGGAGAGAGCTGGATGGCGCTCTTCATCGATGGCTTTTGGGGTAAAGCGCGCGTCATGGAGGTCTATTTAAACGTGGCCGAATGGGGCGACGGCCTCTATGGGGTCGAAGCGGCGGCCTATGGCCGTTTTGGCAAACCGGCGCGTGATCTAACCACTTTCGAGGCGGCTCGTTTAGCAGCCGTTTTGCCAAGCCCGAACAAATGGCGCGTTAATCCAGCAGGCCCTTATGTTCGCCAGCGCACAGCAACGATCCAGGCGCGTATGAACGTTGTGCGGCGCGATGGCTTAGACACTTGCGTGTTGGGATCTAGTTGAGCTCAGACAGGCGGATCGCCTCACGGATCTGACCGCGCAGAACCAGAATATCGATATTCTCTGGATCATAGCTCATCGCCGCTTCCATATCGGTTCTGGCCGCGCGATAGTTCTCCGTGGCGAGATGGGCGCGGGCTCGCAAAGACAGCGCTTCAGCATCCGAAGGGTTCTTTTCTAAGGCCGTGTTTAAATCATCGACGCCTTCGATCCAGCGTTCGGTCGCGAGGTAAGCCGCTGCTCGATCTTTGTAGATTTCTGGATCGTCTCGCTGCAATTTCAGCGCATCGGTGAGCGCGACGATTGCTGCCTGAGGATAGTTTGCGCTCAGCCACGCATTGCCGGCCTGGACGAGATAGGTCGTGCGGTCTTTTGCTGAAATCGCGTCCGGCGCTGTTGCTAGGGCTTCTAGACGGGCTGCGCCTTCCTCCAGGCGATTTAATGCCAGCAGTGAGACGGCGTTGCAGTAGCGGGCTTTTGGACGGTTACCATTGCTCAGCCAAGCGAGCGAGTCCTCATAGGCCTCCTCTGGCGCAGATTCGGACTTTTCCAAACAGGCTTCGAGCCTTACTTGTTCGGCACGAGCAATGTCAGCAGACGCGGTTTGCGTTATCGGTAACATGCCAGATACCAGGAGGGAGATAAACATGGGCGAGCTCTCTTCTAAAGCCTTTGTCATCGCGGTAGCGAGCAAACTGGGTGAGCGCAAATGACAGTTCGGTCAGAACCTCTTTTTCTCTTTGGTCCGGGCTATTCTGCCACGGCCCTTTCTGCGCTTTGGCGCGGCCCTATTTACGGAACGGTGCGGTCGGAAAAGAGTCAAGCAACCCTAGAGCGAACTCAGATTGAACCTGTCCCGATCGGCGAAAAGCAAGCTGTATTCGACCGGCTTGAGGGCGCTCATCTGCTTGTCTCCGCACCGCCCAGTGACGTGGGTTGCCCGGCCCGCTTGATGCTAGGAGATCAAGCCAAGCGGGCGGCCAGCGTCACATATCTCTCAACGACTGGCGTGTATGGCGATCTTGGCGGAGGGTGGGCTATGGAGTGGTCGCCCGTGCAACCGCAGTCCGAACGCGCCAAGCGGCGAGAATTCGCAGAACGGTCCTGGCTTGAGGCGCACGACAAGGTTCGACTGGTGCGTTTGCCCGGAATATACGGCCCTGGGCGCTCAGCCCTTGATCGTGTCAAAGCCGGTAAAGCCCGACGGATCGTCAAACCAGGACACGTATTCTCCCGAATTCACGTGGACGACATCGCCTCTGGATTGCAGGCGTTAATTTCGTCTGGCGCCGTTGGCGCTTTCAATCTTTGCGACGATGACGCGGCGCCGCCCCAGGATGTCATCGCGTTCGCAGCCGAACTGTTGGCGCTCGACCCGCCGCCTGAAATCCCGATTGAAAATGCCGACCTTTCACCGATGGGGCAGAGCTTTTACGCTGAGTGTAAACGAGTCTCCAACGCACGAATAAAGGCCGCCACGATGTGGCGGCCTCAATATCCGACTTACCGAGAAGGTTTGAGCGCGATTGCGCGACAAATGGCTTAGCTCGTTGCGCCGCCCATAAACCCAAGATCGGTTTGGTTGAAATTGTTCAAGTTCGGCAAGGATGCGCGAAGCTCGGAATTGTCTAGCCCGAACCATGAACCCATCGTCGCAGCATACTGTTCGACCGAAGTCGTTGGGATCAAACGACCACGCGACTTGGTATACTCGTTACTGTCCACGTCTGCGAATGGTACGTCACCATACAAACGCTTCCCTTGGACACCGCCGCCGGCCACGAAGTGGTGACCGCCCCAACCGTGATCGGTGCCGTTGCCATTGTCGATCACGGTGCGGCCGAAATCTGATGCGGTGAACACAAGCACATTGTCCCACTCGCCGATCTCGATCATCGCTTCCCTGAAGGACGAAATAGCGGCTGCGAGCTGCGCATGTAGCCCGCCAATGCTGTTGGCCTGGTTACTGTGCGTGTCATAGCCGCCCGTCGAAACGTAGAACATCTGACGCGAGACGTTCAGGAATTGACGGATCTTAATCGTCTCAGCGACTGAGCGCATCTGGCGCGAAACGCGATCGCCCGCAAACTCGGTCGCAAATGGCGTCGCATTCTCTTGAGCCTGAGCAAACTGCTCGGTGTTATCGACCGCTTTCGCGGTGGAGTTGGCGATATCCTGTTCAAAGATATTTTGATTCTGGAAGTCGCGTTTCGCTAAGAAAGCGCGAATCTTGTCGCGTGCAGCGTCATCGCCGTCATTGTAGCCGAGCAGTCCGCGATTGCTATACAGGTTCGGCTCACTGATACCGCCGCTGCCCACTTTAAACTGGGTAACGTCTTCGCCAGCTAGGAAAACATCGTTTGAGCTGGTGGAAATTGCAGAGAAAACACGGTTTTGGTTGGGCGCAGAGGCGACGACACGGTCCATGAACCGACCGCCCCAACCACGGCTAACGCCTTCGACACCAAATGACATCCAGGTCGATTGTTGGTCATTGTGCGAGAACAAACGTTTCGGCAGAATCGCGGTTCTATTGTCCATTGCTGTGCGAGTTGTCGGTTCGATCAGAGGTCCGACATTGCCAACCACTGCCAAATCACCACCCTCAAACATTGAGTGCAGTGGCGCCAACTCGGCGGGCATGGCGAACTGGCGGCCGCCGAAATCGCCTGAGTTTTCGAGATTCATTTGCAGCAGGTTTGCGCGGTTTCGCGTTGAAGCGGCAGAGTTTGAATTATAGGCACCAAACAAACCGCTCCGTACATTGCGCAGCTGATTATATGAAGCTTGGTCATATGGAAGGATCGTATCCGCTCCGTCCATTCCGCCTTTGAGGAAGATGCAGACCATTGCCTTGTATCCGCCGGTATCGGCCGCCCAAGCGTTGTTAAGTCCAAGGCCTGTCATAGAGCTCAGGCTAGTTGCGAATCCAGCAGTACCGAGGCCTGCAAGGACGTGGCGACGAGAAATATTGGCCATTTTAATCTCCTTCAGACCTACCAAGTGACCGCGAAAGACGGTGAGTTAAGCACCAGTGCAACAGCGGTTTGAACCATGTCTTCCTGGTCGGCAGCGGTGTTTTCCGCATTATTCGTTCGAATTTCGACCGTGCTGATAATGTCGACGATATCGGCCTTTTCAGCATCTGCCATACGCCCACCGGTCAGCAGATCATCGAGATGATCGACCAAAGCTGTGGGATCGCCAACCAGGGCAAGCTCGTCGCTATAGTCCGGCGTATACGTATCGATGTCTCGATCGCGTTGATAGGACCGGTCGAAGGCAAAATCGGTCATGAAGTTCAGATAACCAACAGAGCTACTCTCGTTGACGATCTGAAACTCTGGCACCGTGATATTGCGGTTGCCGGCATTCGTGCCGGGGGCGATGTAACCTGGACGGTAGAAGTTGAACACTGAAGGCGACCTGAAAGCTTGCTGACCGAGTGCATTTTCAGAGCCGCGTGTATCGCGAAGACGACCCTCGTTGCCGGCATCAATGCCACTGATGTCAAAGGCGCGCGCCCAATGTGTAAAGCGTAAGATCGGTTCGCGTACTTTGCCGCTGGTAACGGTCGCGCCGCTTCCAGGCTCAGCGAAGGTTGAAGCATCCAGCAATACGGCCGCCAAAGTTGCTTGGAGATCGCCGCGCTGGCCTGTTCCAAACACGCGTCCATTGTCCGCCGTAAAGCGACCAGATTCAAACGCGGTGGCAACGCGCTGCACATAGGCAGGTGATGGATCTGATTGCGTGAAACGTTGGATCAAGAGTCGCGACATGAACGGCGCTACATTCGGGTGCTCGAAAATCGTATCGAGCGCCCGATCAATGGTTTCTGTTCCGGATGTCCCAGCTGGAATCGTGGTGCCTAGGAACGTCTTCTCAAGCTCAGAATGCTGTTCTGGATACATAATCATTGGATTGATCGGTCCGTCCTGCGGCTTCTTCCAGAAATCACCGCCGCTCCAAGACAGACCCGTAAAGACGCGTGCCAGACCCTCAATGTCATCATTGGTGTAGGTCTCGATCTGTTGGCCTTGGGCGTCCAGTTTCGGTGTGCCGTCCATGTTCAGTTCGATCAAACCGATTGAGAAAAGCTGCAGGACTTCCCGCGCATAGTTCTCGTCCGGCATGCGACCCTTACGCGGATCCCCTTTACGGTTCGCGAGATAGGTCAACCACTGACCCATCGCCGGGGAATAAGTGACCTCTTCCAAGAGATCGCGATAATTACCAAGGGCGTTCCGGATCAGGATGTCCTGGTAGTAAGTGCGCGTGATTTGGTCGGAATCGGCTGCGTCTGAATAGACCAGGATCTGGGACAATGCGAAGGCCATGCGCTGGCGCACTTGGTCGTTCGCGGTGATGATATGGTCCCAGTAAAGCTCGTTGACCCGCTGATTTCGCAATCGGCCTTCAGAGTCTCTTGGCTCCGCAAGCAAAGCAGGCATCGTAAGAGATGCGCTTTTGGAAAACTCTCTCGCGAGCCAGTCGGCTGCGTCGTCGCCATTCAGGGAAGCAATATCACGTTTGCTTCCGCCAAAAGTCGCCCGTGCCAGAAAGCGCGAAGCTTCGATCTCGCTGTCGATTTTCGACGCGGGTTCGGCCGGTGGTGATCCGCCACCTGTGCCACCGCCGCCGCCTGCGACGGGAGTACCAGGAGGTACAGATGACTCGCCGCCACCGCCGCCACATGCGGCGACAAAAAAGCTGGCAGCAACGATCAACGTAGCTTTGGGAAACTGTATTGTACGCATAAAACCGTCCCTCATACTCACTCAAACGCTCGTACTATGGGAATAAATCGCTATAAAAAGCTAAGTCTTTGTAACGCTGGAATATCTATTTGAGGGATTGACTCAAGGTCTTGTTAAGCATGCGTTTTTTGCGGTAATATTGAACGAATTTTAATGTGTTAACACACGGTTTTACTTGAATATTCTCGAATTTCCGCCGTGATTCGGTTAAGGCGCGATAATCAGCTTACCCACAACTTTTCGATCTCTGAGGGCGCGGAATCCTGCAAGTGTTTCGTCCAAGGGGAGGGTCGCATGGACGTAAGGCCTGGTTTGGTCCGCACGTGCCCAATCCCAAATCTGCTTCACATTCTCCCGTCCTCGGTCTGGAAACTGGCGCCCGTATTCGCCCGCGCGCACTCCAACAACTGAGAACCCCTTAATCAAGGGCATGTTCGTCGCCACATTAGCGATGCGCCCTGAGGTGAACCCGATAACGAGTAGGCGACCGTCAAACGCGATGCAGCGCACACTCTCATCGAACACATCGCCACCGACGGGATCATAGATCACGTCCGCGCCTCGTCCATCGGTTAGCTCTTTGACCTTGGCTCGAAACCCGTCCGATGTGTTGATGACATGATCGGCGCCATAGGCTTTGACTTTGGCCAGTTTTTCATCGTTTCCGCCGGTCGCGATGACCGTCGCGCCAAGGAGCTTTCCGACATCCACGGCTGCCATGCCAACTCCACCGCTTGCACCATGCACCAGCAGGGTTTCACTGGCTTGCAATCTGCCCCGCCGAACAAGGGCCACATAAGCGGTGAGATAGGCAGCGGAGTATGATGCCGCTTGGTCGAAGCTCATAGATGCAGGCTTGTTCTGAAGGCCATCAGCGCTGACAATTGCATAATCAGCAAAACCGCCGAATCGGGCGCCGCCGCAAACTTCATCGCCGAGATTAAACTGAGCGACGTCGGCGCCGAGCGCATCAACCGTGCCCGCAATATCCATGCCCGGTGTAAAGGGCGGCTCCAATTTCAGCTGATACTTGCCCTGGCACAGCAAGAGGTCTGGATAATTGATGCTCGTCGCGCGGACTTTGATTCGTACCTCACCGGGGCCGGGTTCCGGGATCGGAATCTCCCGAACTTCGACACCGGAAAAATCGTCAGACAGAGCGTGGCAGACGAGCGCGCGCATTATAAGGCCGCGTAAGCGTCGCGGACCATGCCAGCAATTTCGAGGCAGGCCTCGCGAGCGACGGGCGCTACGGAGGTAAATGCAGTAAAGCCGTGCGCTAGGCTATCATAACACTTGAAGGTCACGTTCACGCCTGCAGCCTCAAGCTTCTTAGCATAGGCTGCGCCATCGTCTGTGAGCGGATCAAAGCCAGCCGTGGCAATAATTGCGGGCGGCAAACCCTCAAGGCGAGTTTCTTGTGCGGGCGAGAGCAGAACATTTGTCCGGTCGAAATCATCCGGCAAGTATTGCTGCATGAACCATTGCATCGTGTCAGTCGAAAGCGGGTAAGCCTCGCCATAAGTTGTCGCAGAGTCGAACTCCGTCACGAGGTCAGTCGCCGGGTATAATAGGAGCTGAAGGTCCGGTTTCGGCATTCCGCGGCGGGTCGATTCTTGCGCGATGATCGCGCTGAAATTGCCCCCCATGCTGTCGCCGCCAATCGCGGCGCGACCCGCTGGTGCGCCATAGCTTTCAGCGTTCTTCAGCGTCCAATCATAAGCGGCGATACAGTCTTCCAAGCCGGCGGGAAATTTGTGTTGAGGCGCCAGACGATAATCGACGGAGACCACAGGGCATTGCGCGATTTTTGAGATCATCGTGCAAAAGGCGTGGCAGGCCTCAACGTTCAGGATGACGCCGCCGCCCATATGCCAATAAGCGAGCATCGGCGCATCCGGGTTTTGCATGGCCGGACGATAAATCCGGACCGGAATTTGATGTGTGCCTTGTCCCGGAATGGTCGTGTCTTCCCACGACACGCCAGGTTCAGGTTTCGCGGCAAACATAGCCAGGCCCTCAATCGCAGCGGCTTGAGCGACTTCTGGCTCTAGCGAGGACATTGGCGGTTGGCTTGCGGCGCCATGCGCCAGGAATTGAAAGTTTGGGTCCAGTGTTCGCCCGCTCAGCACGACCGGTTCACCGCCTGCCATTTTCACTTTCCAACTGGCCGGAAGCTTCAAGAGTAGTTTCGCGATTGTCGCCTGCAAGCTCATGGCTACGGCCCTCCCAAACTCATTTATTGTCTGGGGACTAATCTGACCTAGTGGCTAGATTTGGCAAGCTCTTCGATCCCAGCGAGGGTCACTTTCGCGGCGAACTCGGTGGCTGTCTTCGGGTCAACTGGGCGGCGTTTGAGCATATGCTCTCCCATCTCGCTCGCCATGCCGATGGCGGCGGCTGTAATATAGTCGATATCCAGATGCCCGAGGCCGATCTTATCCATGACAATCTCGAGGTCCGCGGATATCTCTTCGGAGACGGTTTGCATCTCAGGCGTATCAACGCGCACACCGATCAGGCTCATATGAGGCGCCCCTCCCTGGATCGCGTCATCATTCTCTTCTGCGAGAAAGGTGAAATAGGCCCCGAAGGCGGCGTAAAGATAAGATTCGAGGTCTTTGGCTTCCTCGCGCACCTTTTGAAGCAAGGGTCGAAACCGTGCGACGCTGTCATTTGCTAGCGCTTCAAAGACTTCCTCTTTCGATTTGAAATAATTATAGAAAGTCCCGCTGGCGAGATCTGTTTCCCGGATGATGTCGCGAATGTTCGTAGCGTCATAGCCAATTCTGGCGAAGACAACGCGCGCGGCGTCCAGGATGGCTCTGCGATTGGCTTCTTTAGCCCGGGCGCGTTTACCCATTCGGACTTCCGGATCTATCGTCACCGTCATAGATTCTCTTTTCCCTCAACGAGGTATAGTGTGCTCAGATTGATGACGGAACGTCAACTTTTTGTTTGCAGCGCATCGTCGAGACGCATTCGTCTCCGAACCGTTAGGAAGACACCCCAAAGCGCGCGAAGGAGAATGAGCGCTAGAATGCCTAGCATCGGCTCACCCAAAGCTGCCATCGCGAAGGCGCCCGCGAAAATCCCCAAGTGCAGAACAATGATCCGTCCATACGGCGCCATCATTTCTTTATCTATGGAGCTCTCGCGATACTCTCCGCGCAGAATATAGTCTTGAACGAACAGGATGATCTGCACGCCGATGATCGCGAGCACAAAGGTTGGCATGTTCGGCCCAGATGCGAGCGCCTGATCGATCAATCCAAATGGTGTTGGAAAGCCTGGGTCTGCGCTGCTCGATAGGCTTGCAAAAACGCTCACAAAAACGCCGTGCACGAAACAGAACATGCCATAATGGACGAAGAAAAAGGGGCCAAGAAAGGCCATGCCAATCAGGCCAGCTGGGCCATCCCGCATGCTGGTAGCTGTCATTTTGGCGAGTGTGACAGCGCCAATGATCAAGTTCTCTAGCCAATACAAAAAGACCAGGGCGGCGGCGCCCCAGCCCATGGTGAGAACGGCAATGACCGGGAATAGATCGACCGCCAAAATAATCCAGGCAATCGGCTCACGATAGGTGCGCGCCAGGGTGTTCGCGTTTAAGAAATCGAGCAAGCGATCTTCCCCTCAATGATCAGCTCAGCCCATCCAATCCGCTCCATCGCGGAAAGTCCAGCGGGTTGTGTGCGTCGAGCCCCCAAGACTTTCGCGGCGTGTTGTAATTGCCGGTCAGGATCTCGTAATGGACATGTAAAGCCGTCGCATTCCCGGTCGCCCCCATTAAGCCAAGGGGTTGTCCGAAGCCGATTTGCTGACCAGGAGCCAGACCGTTTGAGAAGTAAGCGAGGTGCGCATACCGTGAGTAAACGCCATTTCCATGATCGATCAACACCTGTCGGCCAAAGCCGGTCTGCGTGCTGACCTCCAGAATGCGCCCTGGCGCGGTGGAATAGACCGGTACGGCTGGGCGAGCCTGCAGATCGATTCCCTTGTGCATCCGACCGAACCGTCGACCAAATCCGGATGTCATGCAGGCCCCATTCGTTGGCGCTGCGGCTAGGATGACATTGTTGACAACGACCAAGGCATTGTAGCCGAGTATACGCCCGGACCGGTCCGTGTCTGGACGGTTCGAAAATGATGGTGTGCAGGCGTAAAGGTAGTAATCCGGCTGAAACGGTCCTTGTGCCGCTCGTGGTCCTGCTGGGGCTTGGCTCGGCGTTGTGGCGAGCGGGCCGCCCGCCCCTTGCGGGTAATAGACGACCGGCGGAGGCGGCGAGGCGCATGCGAACGCACTGGCAAAGGCCAGCCCGACAAATAGTCTTCGCATGATTCGCTCCTGATCGGTTAGGCCGTCACCCGGGCGCGTTTACGGCCCTTTTCGATTTCTTGATGCAGGTCTCTTACATAAGTGTTGAAATCGACCTGCATGGTGTGGCGTGCGGCCTGATAGAAATGGCCCATATGGGTTTTCTCATCTGCAGCCGTGATTCGATCCATCTCTGTATGGCCCGGGAAAGCGTATTCGCCTTTGACCGCTGCCGCTGCGAGCTTGGATTGCTGTTCTGCGAAGTTCACCAGCGTTGGAAGCGGTTGCGCAAGGGCGAGGAAGAATAAGTTCTCATAGCCAGGTTTCACCATGCGCTTGAACAGCGGAAGTCGATTGTCTTTTGGCGTCAGCTCAGGATCATCAAAAAATGGGAACGAGACTTTGTAACCGGTTGCCCAAACGATCGCGTCAACTTCTTCACGGCTGCCGTCCTGGAAGATAACCGCATTCGGTTCGAAGCGGTCGATAGCGCCTCTGGCTGTGATGTCGCCGCAACCGACCCGCGTCAGAAATTCGCCTGAGACAGAAGGATGCGCATCTAGGGGTTCATGATCGGGTTTCGGTAGACCGTAATCTTCAGGATTGCCGATCTCCTTCTTGATCTTTGACCTTGCTAAAGCGCGACCAACGCTCATCGGCATCCAGCTCGGGAGCACAGCTTTGTCTGCCGGCTGCCCGCCGAGATATTTTGGCAGCACCCAAACCCCGCGGCGCATCGAGATGATCAGCTTTTCAGCGATCGGTCGCTGCGAAAGCTCAGATGAGATATCCATCGCCGAATTACCTGCACCGACAACGAGCACTCGCTTGCCCCGGAAGTCGTACGGATCGAACGGGTCTTCATAATGGTGGCTGTGAATCTGATAGCCTGCGAACGTGTCCTGACCTGGATAATCATCCGGCGTTCGCGGGTCCCAATGGTGACCATTGCCAACGAAGAGCCATTGATATGTGCGGGTCTCGCCAGTCGAAAGCGTGATATCCCAATCACCATCTTCGCGGCGAACTGCTTTGTCGACGGATGTATTGAACGTGATCGTTTCGCGCAGGCCAAAATGATCCACATAATCATGGAAGTATTGCAGCAACTGACTGTGATGTGGGAAATCGGGCCAGTCTTCAGGAACGGGATAGTCCTCGAACGCTAAGCGCCACTTCGACGTGTCGATATGCAGGCTTTGATAGCACGAGGACAGGCCGTTTGGGTTCTTATAGTACCAGTTGCCGCCGATATTGTCGGACTTTTCGAAACAGTCATAGTCGATGCCGCAGTCTTTCAAGCGTTTGGCCATCGTGAAGCCGCTGCAGCCGGCGCCAATGATACAGGCTTTTCCTGTCGCTGCTGCATCGAATGCCATGTCTGTTCCTCCCGTGAGGTTATCGGTTTTCTTGGGTCCGAGAGATGGTATAGCCGTTAACGTGAACGTCAATTTACGACGGCGCGTCAACTTAAGAGGACGTCATGGACGAGAGTATTTCCAGCCTGGACAAACGCATAGACCTGATGCGCCAGCACATGGATGGTATGACGCAAGTCGTTCCTTGGGCAAAAGAAACCGGCTTCAAAGTCACGCGCGTTGAACGCGGGCAAGTTTGGGGGGTGCAGCCTTTCGCAGAACACTTGGTCGGCGACGTGGAGGCGCAAGTCATCCATGGCGGGGCCATTACAACCCTGCTCGACAATTTAAGTGGCATGGCCTGCGCGGCCTCGCTCGAAGAGTTTCGGTTTGTTGCGACCTTGGATCTGCGCATCGATTATATGCGCCCAGCCGATAGCGGGCGCGATATTATTGGCGAAGCTGAATGCTATCATGTCACCAAGTCTGTCGCGTTTACGCGGGCCTGGGCGTATCATGAGAGTCGCGACAAAGTCATCGCCACGGCACAAGGGGCATTCGCGATTAACAAGCCGCGTCCGAAAGCGAGCCTGGGAGTGCCAGAATGAGCGAGACCCTCAGCCGCGGAGCCTTGTTAGAGGGCTTTCTCGCCAACGTCCCGATTGTCAAAACCCTCGGCATGCGCTGCGATATTAAGGGCGATGACATGACCACTGTTTTGCCGTTCCAGGACAAGTTGATCGGGAATTTCACGATCAAGGCGCTGCATGGCGGCGCGATTGGAACCTTTTTAGAAATGACGGCGATGGCGCAGCTCTTCTTGGTTTCAGATGTTGAGCGCCCAGCGCGGACGATCAACATTACGGTTGATTATTTGAGGCAAGGGCGCGCGGAAGATCTGTACGGTCGCGCCCGCGTCATCAAGCTCGGGCGGCGTATGGCGTCCGTCACTGCGGAAGCTTGGCAAAGCGAGCGTGACAAGCCGGTTGCAGCACTACACGGACATTTCCTGTTAAGTCGCACTGGCGCTGCGGATACTTAGCGCCATATCTCAGGGCGTGCTGCCGATCATTCATCATCCAGACTACGATGCCGCAACCGTCGGCGACGATCACCGTTTTCCGATGCGGAAATACACGCTCGTCGCAGAGCGGCTGACTAAGCGAGGCTACTCGTTCGAACAGCCTAAGCATGCGTCGCAGTCAGCGCTTGAGCGCGCGCATTCTGAAACCTATGTGCGCGCCGTACTGACCAGCGCGCTTGATCCTAAGCTGGCGCGCCGAGTTGGGTTTGAGATGACCCCTGCGATCGCTGCTAGGACGTGTGCTTCGGTAGGTGGGACGGAGCTAGCAGCGTGGCGGGCATTGGAAACTGGCCGTGCGGTTAACTTGGCGGGTGGTAGCCATCATGCTGATTTCGAAGGCGGCGCGGGTTTTTGTGTCTTTAATGATGTCGCAGTGGCAGCGCTTTCTCTTTTGCAGGCAGGGGAGGTTAAGCGCATCGCCGTTGTCGACCTGGATGTGCATCATGGTGACGGAACAGCGCGAATTTTTGCCGACGACCCTCGCGTTTTTACGGCCAGCTTGCACTGCGAACAAAATTGGCCGCGCGAGAAGCCACCATCGGACTTGGACATCGGGCTCGAAAAGGGCACCGAAGATGACGCTTATTTAGGCGCGGCGAGAAAGCTCGTGACCCAGACGCTCGAGATTTCAAAACCGGATTTGGTTTTCTACAATGCCGGGGTCGATCCTCATGCTGATGATCGGTTGGGTCTGCTGTCGCTGACCGATGACGGGCTTAAGGCGCGAGATGCTTTGGTTGCTCAGTCCTGCTTTGATTTAGGAGTTCCATTAGTAGGAGTTCTGGGCGGCGGATATAGCAAGGATGCCGAAGCGGTTGCTGCGCGTCATACTTTCCTCGTCGAGGCGCTTCAAAAATATTCATAAGACCCGTTATGGTCGCTTGTTTTGTTGCCCGAGTCCTTCGAAGCTTAGCCCAATGAACTCGTCTGATGATCTGACCTTAGAATCTGCGCGCGCGCTGCTGCAGCGCGTCTATGGGTTTGACGATTTTCGCGGGCTACAGGCCGATGTCATTGCCGACGTTTTGTCTGGTCGAGACGGACTTGCTGTGTTGCCAACGGGTGGCGGCAAGTCGCTTTGCTATCAAATTCCATCCATGCTGCGCGACGGGGTTGGGCTGATCGTCTCGCCGCTGATCGCGCTGATGGCCGACCAGGTGGATGCCTTGAAAGCGCTCGGTGTGCGGGCAGAGCGGCTTGATTCTTCTCTGGAATATGAAGACCGCGTGGCGGCGCTGCGAGCAGCCCGGAACGGCGATATGGATATGCTCTATGTCTCGCCTGAAGGCCTGTCCGGCGGTCTGTTTAACGCCTTGAGAGAGCTGAATGTCTCGCTGATCGCGGTCGATGAAGCGCACTGTGTCAGTCAATGGGGGCATGATTTCCGCCCAGACTATCGCGCGCTAGGCCGACTGAAAGAGGCTTTCCCAGGTGTCCCACGCTTGGCGGTGACAGCGACTGCGGATGCAAGAACCCGGGCGGACATTCTCGAACAACTCGACCTGACCGATCCAACCCTTCACGTGGCGAGTTTTGATCGGCCCAATCTGACACTAGGTGCGGAGCCGAAGGCAGGGAATAAAACAGATCGGTTGGTCAGCCTCATCCGCACCCATAAGGCCGAAAGCGGGATCGTTTATGCCGCCACGCGGAAAGGCACGGAACAGCTCGCTGAAGCGTTAGAACGCAACGGCATCTCCGCGCTTGCTTATCATGCAGGGCTTGAAGCGCAGGATCGGGCAGAGCGTCAGCGCCGGTTCCTGCTTGAAGACGGGCTGGTCATGTGCGCCACCGTGGCCTTCGGGATGGGCGTTGATAAGCCCGATGTTCGCTTCGTCATTCACGCTGATCCGCCAAAGACGATTGAGGCCTATTGGCAAGAAGTTGGTCGCGCGGGGCGGGATGGGGAGCCTGCAGAGGGCTATGCGCTGTTTGGCCCCGCGGATCTGCGCCGAAGCCTGATGTGGAGCCATGAAAGCGACGCGCAAGAAGCCATCAAACGGGTCCAGATCAATAAGACGCGGCAGCTATTTGCTTTCCTGAATGGCGAAGCCTGTCGGCGCCAATCGGTGCGCCGCTATTTCGGCGAAGAAGATGCCAAACCTTGCGGGGTCTGCGACAATTGCGTGTCGGAGGCGGCGGATCATTATGATGCGACGCGCTGGGGGCAGATGGCGCTGTCAGCTGTTCTGCGCTGTGGTCAGAAGATCGGACGCGGGCGCCTGATCATTCACCTGCTCGGGCAAGCCAAAGACGGGTTTGACGAAGACCTGTCCCAGCAATCCACTTATGGAATTGGGACGGACTTACCAAAGTCAGGCTGGAACGCAGTGTTTGACGAGCTTCTCTTCACAGGGCTCCTTGCCGAGGGCGGAGAGGTCACACGGCCTTTCATTTTTGTTCCAGATCATGATCAGGCAAAGGCTGTGTTTAAGGGTGAGCGGTCGGTATTGTTGAAAGCCGATCCGACTGTGCGCCGCGTGAAATCGCGTGCAAGCAAGTCTGCCGCTGCTGCCTTTTCAGATCTGTCTGGACGAGATCGCGAGCTATTTGATCTGCTCCGGAATTGGCGGGTCGAAATTGCTAAGGCCAAGGGCGTTCCGCCCTATGTCATCTTTCACGATAAGACGCTTGCAACGATCGCCACAGAGCGACCATTGGATCGCGGCGAACTGCTGTCGATCTCAGGCGTTGGCGAGAAGAAAGCCGGTCGCTACGGGGACGATATTGCGCGGATCGTGCAAGACGCCGCATAGAAAAAGGGGCTAGCGATCAAGCCAGCCCCTCTCGATTGAATTTTAGTGTCCGTAAGCGGACTCGCCGTGGCTCGCCGTGTCCAGGCCGACCTCTTCATCGTTCGCCGATACGCGCAGAGGCGTGACGAATTTGACGAGGAAGAGAATGACCACGCTGACGATGGCGGACCAAGCGCAGACGGCAATCACGCCAGTTGCCTGAACGGCAAACTGTTCGCCGATTGAGACATCACCAAGACCGGGTGCCATCGGACCGACCCCCGCCAGGAATGGGATCAACAGAGTGCCTAAGATGCCACCTACTCCGTGGACTGCGAAAACGTCCAAACTATCGTCAATCTTGAGACGGTTGCGGATCAACATGACGGCAAAGTAGCAAGCGAGTGCTGCAAGTGTGCCGATGATCATTGCCGCAAGTGGTCCAACCGAGCCGGCTGCAGGCGTGATTGTCGCGAGGCCCGCAATCGTGCCCGTCGCTGTGCCGACGAGTGTTGGCTTGCCAAATTTCAACCACTCGACAAACATCCAGACCAGAGATGCCGTCGCCGCAGAAATGTGAGTGACCAGCATGGCTTGGCCAGCGCCTGAGTTTGCGCCAACAGCGGACCCAGCATTGAAGCCGAACCAACCGACCCAGAGCATTGATGCGCCGAGCATCACAAAAGCTGGATTGTGCGGCGGCTTCATCTCCTGCGGGAAGCCACTGCGTTTGCCAAGCATGAAGACGAAAACCAGAGAGCTTATGCCTGCCGTGGCGTGTACAACGAGGCCGCCGGCAAAGTCGGCCACACCGCGATCCGCGAGCCAGCCGCCGCCCCAGACCCAGTGGCAAACCGGTGCATAGACCAGGACAAGCCACAGCACTGAGAACATGAGCACCGCCGCGAAATTTACACGTTCGACGAAGGCGCCGACGATTAGCGCCGGGGTGATGATCGCAAAGGTCATTTGGAACATCACGAAGACCGATTCTGGGATCGTGCCTGACATTGCGTCAGACGTCAGGTTGCCGAGAAAGGCATTCGACACGCCGCCCCAAATCGCGCCTGCACCTTCTGCGGCGCCATTGCCGTCCCCAAACGCGATCGAATAGCCAACCGCCACCCAGACCAATGACATCAAACAAGCCAAGGCCAGACACTGCATCAAAACCGACAGCACATTCTTGCCCTGCACCAAGCCGCCATAGAATAGAGCGAGGCCAGGCAAGGTCATGAACAGGACCAGTGCCGTCGATGTTAGCATCCATGCCGTATCGCCGGTATCGGCGAAAGCCGGTGCTGCGAAGGTTGAAAGGATCATAAATAGAGAAAGGGTGCGTGCCGCGTGGGCCGCCCCGTTTAGTATAGATTTCATTTTTTCGCCCTCCCGAGACGATGCGGGAGGCAATGAAAAAATTAACTCTGACGACAAGACCTGATCCGCGGCACCATGCGTTCAGATCTGAGATTGATTAGAAATTATGCGTACCTGCCCAATTGTTGGGCGGAAAAAGCAACGCTGCCTGGCTGACAGAGGACGCGGACCAAGTTAAGCGGCGCGCATGTCTGAAACAGTGCTCTCCCGTTCGCGTGTTATGCGGCTCGCCGTCCCGGTGATGCTCGCACAAGCCGCGATCGCTGCGACGGGCGTTGTCGATACTGCGGTCATGGGCCTTTACGGAGACAAGACAGATCTCGCAGCCGTGGCGATTGCGAGTGTGGCGTTCAGCTTCATTTATTGGGGGTTCGGCTTTTTGCGTATGTCGACCACGGGATTGGTGGCGCAGGCGCTTGGGCGCGGCGATCAAGCAGAAGCACGGGCAACCTTGCAGCGGGGTCTATTGATTGGTGCTTCCCTCGGCCTCGTGATCTTTGCTGCGTCGCCTGTTCTAGAGCGTGTCGTGTTTTCTCCGTTTGGGGCTGAGCCGGATGTGGTTCATCTGGCAGACGGCTATTTCTCAGCGCGTGTCTGGGGCGCGCCGGCGTTGCTGACGCAATATGCTATTACTGGGTGGTTGCTTGGCACCGGGCGCACGGGGGCACTCTTGGCGATGCAGATCGTGATGAACGGGGTCAATATTGTGCTCGATATCTGGTTCGTTGCTGGACTCGGCTGGGGACCCGCTGGGATTGGTGCTGGGACGGCGATCGCAGAATGGATCGCCTTGCTGTTTGGTCTGGTTCTGATTTGGCCGAGCCTGAAGCGAGAAGCAGGCTTGTTCGACCGGGCCGCGCTCATCGGGCTCTTCAATGCCAATCGCGACATACTCATCCGGACTTTGGCGATGCTGCTATGCTTTGCTTGGTTTGTACGATCAGGTGCGCAACTTGGGACTGAATATGTGGCTGGCAATGAAGTGCTGCTGCAATTCATCACCGTAGCAGCCTTCGTCTTGGACGGTTTTGCTTTCGTTGCCGAAAAGGAAATTGGCGAAGCCTATGGCGGGCGGGACCGCCGAAAACTGCTCCGCGCCATGCGGATAACCACTGAGCTTGCCTTCGCCTTCGCAATCTTGGTCAGCTTGCTCTACTGGCTGGGAGGCGGCTGGGTGATTTCGGTCTTTATCAGTGATGCAGAAGCCCGGACGGTCGCGCTTGCCTTCTTACCCTATTGCGCGCTCGTCCCAGTAATTGGTGTCTTGGCGTATCAGTTGGATGGGTTTTTGTTGGGCGCTACGCGCGGGCGAGCGTTGCGCACAGCCGCCGCGATCGTCACGATCATTTATATCCCACTTGATCTCATCATGCGTGACCAGTTCGGAAACACAGGCGTCTGGCTCGCATTTTTAGGCATGTTCGTTGTGCGCGTTGCGGCGCATGGTTGGTTTTTACCAAGCCTTATGCGGGCGACCTCAGATCAGCCCCAACAGCCGCCTCAACAGAGCTGAACCCGTCCGCTTTCAGGCAGTCTGCAAGTTCGGCATTGATGCGAGCCACTAGGCCCGCGCCGTGATAAACTAGAGCTGAGTAAAGCTGCACCGCATGCGCGCCTGCACGAATTTTGCGATAGGCGTCTGCGCCGGAGCTGATCCCACCGCATCCGATCAGGTCGAACTCTCCGATCAATTCGGACGCGAATGCTTTTAGAACTTGTGTGGATTTTTCCATCAGCGGTGCTCCTGACAGACCGCCGGGTTGATCTCTGTCGGCACTTTGCAAGCTTTCAGGTCGATCAAGCGTGGTGTTCGAGATGATCAATCCGGATAGCCAGGACCCTGCGCCGCGTACGGTCTCAACGATATCGTTGATGTCTTGGTCTTGCAGGTCTGGAGCGATTTTGAGGAAAGCAGGTTTCCAACCATCGTGATCGTCGCCTCTATCGGCTTCGAAGGCGCTTTGAGCCGCCGACCTAGCGTCTCCGCAGCGTTCCAGCAGCTCAGCAAGCGCAGCTTTATCCTGCAATCCGCGCAGGCCCGGCGTGTTGGGGCTGGAGATATTGATCGTGATATAGCTACAGACCGGATAGACAGCGGCGATGCCAGCTTCATAGTCGGCAATGAAGTCGGCGCTTGATTTATTCGCGCCAACATTTGCACCGACAGGGCAGGTGGGTGACGGTGGAGCGCGCCGCAAGCGGCGCACGAAATAGTCGAGCCCGTGATTATTAAAGCCCATTCGGTTGATCACGCCCTGATCTTCGCTGAGGCGGTACAGGCGCGGCTTTGGGTTGCCAGGCTGCGGGCGCGGCGTAACGGTCCCACACTCCAGAAAGCCAAAACCAAATCGCGCCATTGAAGCGTGAACATCAGCGTTCTTGTCAAAACCAGCCGCGAGGCCGACAGGGTTCCACAATTGCAGATCGGATTGTGGCAGCTTCACCGGAGTATTCCAGCGAGACGGGTCTATGTTGGGGAGACCAATTCCGAGCTTTAGACCTTTAATCGTTGCCGTATGGGCTGCTTCCGGCGGGAGTTTCTTGACCAAAGGCAGGGCGAGATCAGGCAGGCTCATATATCTATATCGTCGGGCAATTTCGGGATGCCCTCTGCATCCGTATCCAAAGTCCAGATACGCTTTGCAGCATCGATGCGCAATGCTGCGTAGAGGTGTGGGAATAGCTGGCCGCCGCGGCTTTCTTCCCAGCGGACCGGCCCAGCCATTTCTTCGACGATGTATTCAAGCAGGCGAACATCCGAGTGCCCGGGATAGTGAAGCGACAGTGTCTCGGCGACTTGCTGACGCGTCGACAAGTGCACGTATCCATCGCCTTCATCGAGCGCCGTTTGCGTATATCCGAGGGTGTCCGCCACCTTCCAATCTGCGGCGCTTAGGATTTTGTACACACGGGTGCGCTGTAACATAACCATCGCGGCGTCTTCACCTTGTTTTGGTGAACATTGCAAGCACTACCATTCTCAGTTGATAAGATATTATTCCTATGGTAGGAATTTAATCTTCCTCGTTCTTGGGTATTGGGACCTATTGTCATGCAACATGGGGACGTATGGCGCGCATTAGACGCGATTGCACAGCGCAGAGGCCTTTCGGCATCCGGGCTCGCGAAGCTTGCAGGATTAGACGCCACCGCTTTTAACAAATCAAAACGCATCTCAAAAGAGGGGCGTCCGCGTTGGCCCTCGACTGAGAGTATCGCACGCGCACTAAAGGCGACGGGGATAGATTATGCGGAGTTTGCGAGCCTCGTTTCTGGACGCGCGAAACAGTCGATACCGTCTCTGGACTTTCCAGAAGCCGTCCGAGATCACTTGTTTAACGAACACGGGGCGCCAAGCGACAAAGCCTGGGACAAAGTCGAGTTTCCGGGTCCTGAGTTGGATGATGGGTGCTTCGCTTTGGAAATCGTCGACTTGGCCTTTGAGCCAGTTTACCGCGCTGGTGACCGTATCATTGCAACCCGTCAAACAGATATTCGGCGAAATGACCGCGTGATTGTAAAAACGCGTTCGCGTGCTTTGCTGGTTGGTGAAATCTTGCGGCAAAGTTCACAAAGGCTGGAGCTGCGAGCGCTCGTTGGGCGAGACCCAGTCGTGCCATTAGAGGCAGATGATGTCGAATGGGTTGCCCGGATCATCTGGGCGAGTCAGTAGATTATAGGCAAATTCATCGTTTTGGTGGGTGTCGCAGCGGAATATGCTTGCACGAAATGCAGCACCTGTGAGAGGACGCCTTTATGGACTGGGACAAATTGAAATCCTTCCACGCCGCCGCTGAGGCAGGCAGCCTCACCGCAGCAGGCGAGCGATTGGGTATTTCTCAATCGGCTGTGTCCCGTCAGATCGCCTCCTTGGAGGAGCATCTTGGCGTGTCTTTGTTCCAACGCCACGCACGGGGATTGGTTCTGACCGATGCGGGGCATACGCTGCATCGCTCGACTGTCGACATGGCCACCGCTGCACAAGGCGCGAGCGCCGCATTGCGGGATCAGCAAGACGTCGCGCAGGGCGAATTAATCGTGACGGCCCCGGTCGCGTTCGGATCGACTTGGCTGGTGCCGCGCTTAGGAGATTTCGTCAGCCAGAACCCCGAGATGCGCGTAGATTTGCGGCTCGACGATGGCGAGAGCTATGATTTGCTCAAATTGGAGGCCGAGTGCGCGATCCGGCTATGGGCTGCTGACAAAGCAGACCTGATCCAGCGCAAGCTCGCAACCGTGGCTACCAATCTCTATGCGTCGCCCGAATACATTAAAGCCCACGGCATGCCGCGTACCCCACGTGATCTCGATAATCACCGGATCATTGCCTATGGCGCGATCGATAGCCCAATCACCGCGATGAGTTTCGCTGAGCGGGTGGGACGTGATGATGCCGGACCTCGAAAAGCGGCGCTTACTGTCAACAATGTCCCGGCTATGCTCCGCGCCGTTGAAGCTGGGTTAGGAATTGCGGACCTTCCAGATTACATGGTGAGCGCTGTGCCGCGTTTGGTACGCGTGCTCGAAGACTTCACCGGACCAAGCTTCGATCTGTATTTTATCTATCCAAGTGATCTGAAAAGATCGAAGCGAATTGGGGCTTTCCGTGACTTCCTGACTGGCCAAGTAGAGGCGTTTAGGTCTTCACCCCTGCGTCAGTGATTGTGACAAATCCGTAAAATATGCAGAAATGCATGACGAAGATGCACAGAAGCAGGTTGCAATCCCAACCAATCGTCCCATATAGCCTCCGTGTTGAGGTTCCGGACACAGACCCAATCATTCCTCCGATTGGGCGTTTCCTCCCCCAGACGGAACCAAACTTTCAAGGCCTGGCTGCTTTTAGCGCCGGGCCTTTTTTCTTAGTTGTCGAAGCCTAGAACGGTACGCCATCATCCGTTTCGCCAGGGCCGCCGGGGATCAAGCCCGCGAAATCGAACACACGCGGGTCCTGAAGATGGCTGGGCCTAACCGTCGCAAGGGCGTGTGCCATGACCTGACGAACACCTGGCTTCTTCGTTTCCCACTCATCCAGCATTTGCTTCATCGCGACACGCTGCAAGCCATCCTGCGACCCGCATAAATTGCAGGGGATGATTGGAAACTTCAGGGCGGTGGAAAATTTCTCTAAATCTGCTTCAGCTGACGTTATAAGCGGACGAAGGACCATCACATCGCCTTCATCGTTGAGCAGTTTTGGCGGCATTGCTGCAAGCCGCCCGCCATGCACCAGGTTCATCATAAAGGTCTCGAGCGCGTCGTCGCGGTGATGGCCGAGGACAATCGCATCACAGCCTTCCTCGCGCGCAATTCGGTACAAAATCCCCCGGCGCAAGCGCGAGCACATGGCGCAAAACGTCCGGTTCTCTGGCACTTTTTCAGTCACGATCGAATAAGTGTCTTCGGTTTCAATACGGTAGTCGACGCCGACCGTATCTAACCATTCGGGTAAAACGTGTTTTGGGAATCCAGGCTGCCCCTGATCCAGATTGCAAGCCAGCAGATCGACCGGCAAAGCCCCTTGCCACTGCAAGTCGAGTAGCACGGTCAGTAATCCATAACTGTCCTTTCCGCCTGACAAGCAGACCAGCCATTTCGGGCGTTTCTCTGATTGGCGGTCGATTAGGCCATATGTGTCAATGACCTGAAGCGCGTTTCGGGTCAGTCGTTTCCGAAGTTTCTTAAAACTCACGCTCTTGGGCACATCGGCCAGAATTGGCGGCACAGTCGGGATTGAAGCGGTATCAGGCATGGCGCTGGCTATGCCATGAGGACAGGCAAAGGCTCAAGGGGCTGGCGGTGGAAGACGCGTGCTAAGCCGCTTTTCCGGCTTTGCCATAATATTCGCGCGCGCTCATTTTGCGCTTCTCGGACTTGGCTTCCGCGACAGATTTCACTTCTGCTGAAGGCTTCTTTTTGTCGTTGAGGCCGTAATACTCTCGAGCGCTCATCCAACCATTGCGCAGGCTCGCATGATTAGGCGCATCCTCTGATCCGCGCGGTTTCAGCATATTGTTGAGCTTTGGCTTGTAGCGGCGGATCAGGTCTTCTTCGATTTTCTGGCGCTTGTCCTCTGACCGAATACAAAGGAAGTGGCGCTCCGAAGCGCCTTTCTTTCGAGCTTCGTCCCAGCGTTCGTGGCCGTCGAGGCGACCCTGTAGGTTCGACGCCTTGCCAATGTAAACAGGCTTCAAGAAGAAAAAGGCGGTCCGCCTGACCATAACGTAAATACCGCCTGCATCCGGCAAAGCCTCGATCGTTTTGGTTATCTTAAAGCGATAGCGTCGACTCGTTTCGCCGCGCCACACATGCCAGCCATAAGGGATCATGGACCGTCTCCAACCAATAATCGTTAAGAAAAGCGCTTAATTGGTTAAGGTTTCGCTAACCATGGCGCGCCGAACCGGCGCAAAGCTGGTCCGATGGATAGGGCAGGGGCCAAGACGTTGCAGTGCTTCCGCATGCGCCGCGGTGCCATAGCCTTTATGGCCCGCAAAACCGAACTGTGGATAGGCCGCGTCATAGCCCAACATCAGCCGGTCGCGCTCGGTTTTTGCAAGGATGGAGGCAGCCGAAATCGCCGGCTCTTTAAGATCGCCTTTGACGATCGCTTCGGCTGGCGCGGGTAGATCTTTCGGTAGCGCGTTGCCATCGATCAGGATGCGGCCAGGGTTCATCCCTAGGCCTGCAATCGCCCGTTGCATCGCGAGAAAGGTGGCCTCCCGAATGTTCAGCGTATCGATTTCATTCGGCTCGGCATGCGCCACGCACCAGTGCGCGACCTTCTCCTTAATCTCAGGCTCGAGCGCGAAACGTTTCTTCTCGCTGATTTTTTTTGAATCCGTAAGACCCGAAATAGGCCTGTTTGGGTCCAGAATAACCGCTGCCGCCGTCACCGGCCCTGCCCATGGGCCACGTCCGGCCTCGTCTACACCGCAGATCATGTCTATGTTCATCATCGAACCTAACAACAATGATTCTAAAAGGGTGCGCTATGACGGAAGCCTACGTGATTGAAATGAGCGAAACTGGCGGTGTCGAGGTCCTAAAAAAAGTCGCGCGGGCGCCGCGTTTACCAGGGCCGGGTCAAGCCATGGTTCGCCAAACCGCGTCCGGCCTGAACTTCATCGACACCTATCACCGCACCGGTCTCTACCCCGTGAAACTGCCCTTCGTGCCGGGCTCAGAGGGGGCAGGCGTGGTCGAGGCTATTGGCGAGGGCGTGACCAATATCGCAATTGGCGATCGCGTCGCTTATCTTGGGTCGGGGACCTATGCGACCCATTATACAGGCGCGGCAGCAAACATGGTGAAACTCCCTGATGGTGTGAGCGAAGAAGATGCTGCTGCGGTGCTTTTAAAGGGGCTGACGGCTTGGATGCTATTGTTTGAAGTGCGCCGCGCCTCTCCGGGAGAGACAGCTCTCGTGTGGGCGCCGGTAGGCGGCGTTGGGTCGCTGCTCGTTCCTTGGGCGACCTCAATGGGGGTGAACGTGATTGCGGTGACCTCAAGCGAGGACAAAGCGGCGCGTGCGCGAAGCCTTGGCGCGCAAAGTGTGATCCTTTCGTCTGGCGATGTCGCCGCCGAAGTGCGTGCCCTCACTGGCGGTGCTGGCGTCGACGTGTCCTATGATAGCGTTGGAAAGAATTCTGCGCAGGCCTCGATTGATAGTCTCAAGCCGCGTGGGTGGTGGGTTAGCTATGGCAACGCATCTGGCCCAGCAGACCCGGTCGCACCAACCACACTTGGCGGCAAAGGGTCATTGGTTCTCACCCGCCCGGGTCTGTTCCACTTCATCGGAGATGCCGAAAGCATGCGCCGCGGTGCTGCAGCTCTGTTCGGCGCATTGCGATCCGGAACTATAAAAGCTCATGTCGGACAAACATTCCCACTCAATGCAGTCGCCAAAGCGCATGAAGCTATTGAACGTGGGTCAACTGTCGGGGCGACGCTTCTGATGCCTTAAGCCCCGCTTAGGTGATAACAGGTCTCCAGTATCATTCTGGGGGCTTGAGCGCCGGGCCAACCACCTCGATCTTATTAGTCATAACCCAACCGCGAAAGTCTTGGGGGATGGCTTCAACCTGCTCCAGCGTTTCGATTCCGTCGTGCTCGCCCCCAATCGGGCCAACCAACAAAACGGGAATACCTAACCGGTCAAATCGCTGCTCAGTTTTGCGTGGCCAACCCCAGTATAGCCAAGTGTAATTCTGGGGCACGATCAAACCGTACTGGCGACAAATTTCCGGAACATGACCAAACCAGCCCCAACTGACATAACGCTTTGCGCATTCTTTGACAGACCGCCGCGTGCCCACTTTGATTTCCGGTTCCAATATCCGAGATCGCGCGGCAAACTTTGGCCCAGCCCAAAGCCGTGTTTGCGGGGTGAGAGACAAATCGTTCGCCGCAAGATACTCGAAAAAAGTATCAGCATCCTCGACCGAGTTGCTCTTAACGTTGATCAGAAAAGCCTTGTCCGGCATTGCCGTCAGCAGTTCATGAAGGCTCATCATCAACCCTTCGCCTTTTCCGCGTAGGGGATATGAACGCCCGTTATCCGGAGTGTATCCATAGCCAAGGTCTAGGTCTCGAAGATCCTTCATTGTAGTGTCGGAGATCATGCCCGATCCGTCGGTTCTGCAATCGAGCATGTGGTCATGGAAAACTGCGAAATGGTCGTCTGCGGTCCGTCGGACATCGATTTCAACCATATCGGCGCCCAATTCGAAGGCACGCTCGATGCTAGGAAGCGTGTTCTCGATATAGTCGTGCGTCACAGGATGGATCCGCTCGGCTGTGCAGGTGTCATTTGTCAAACCTTCGCGAAAGAAGGTTTGGTGGACGCCTCGGTGCGAGAGAATCTTGATCTCACCATCTGCAGCGCTGGATAAAAATGATGCATTGAAAAGCGCGATGCCGGCAAGGACTATGGCAATGATCGCCATAACGAACCTGATAATTGATCCCATATCCAATCCGCCGATGATCCTCGCAGAATCAAATAGGTGGCCCGAGACCGCGGCGAAAATTTGGCCTGCCTTAGATCTTTGTAGGGAGCTTACGTACGGCGTTAGACGCTGAGAGCTCGCTAGTTTAGCGGTTCCAGCTCTAACAGTAGCGCAGGATCGATATAGAAGTCCTTCCCGCGGTCGTCACTCGTTGAGTTGCGCCATTTGACGGCCCAGTGCAGGTGCGGGCCGGTCGTGCGTCCGGTATTGCCGCTCGCGCCTAGACGGTCGCCCGCCAGCACCACGTCTCCCGCCGCGACATCAATTTGCGACATGTGCAAGAAGACCGATACCAACCCGTCGCCATGGTCGAGGAACACAGTGCCGCCTTCATAATAGAGATCGGGATCGCCAAGCGTCACCGTTCCTCCGGCGGGCGCGACAATTTCTGTTCCAACCGGAATGGCGATGTCATAGCCGCGATGAACCGACGTGCTCTCGCAAGGCTCTCCGTCCTTGCCGATGCCGATATATTTGCGAGCCGGACCAAAAGGCGAAGAGGGCGGGCCATCGGATGGTCGGATAAAGCCAGCGCGGGCGCCTTGGCCGGTGTGAAACGTACCAAACGCGTCCTGTTTCTTGACCCAACTGCGCCCGGCATGGGCCTTCTGCTCAGGTGTTCGGGCATCCACTTTATCGCAATCCAGCCCTTCAATGGTCCGAAACGGATCGTTGCGCTTCTCCAGCGGAATGGTCACAGGTGCTGCCCAGCCATCCTTGTCTGTAATCAACAGCTCCAAGGCTTCGGTGCGGCGCACACCGATGGTCGCAAGACCGTCGTCTGCGACCCTAACTTCGCGCAAGGCTTCCCCTTTTGAGCCAGATACAACCAGCGTGCCCCCAGGCGCTGCGGTGCAGAACAGGAGGCCACCTTGTACAGCTTGGCCAGAGCAGGAGATCGCTGTTTCAGTAGCACTGCTCGGTGCGGGCACGCCAAACCAGAGCAGCACGACCAATAATCCGTCCCTTAAGAACACTTAAGCGCGCTCCACCATACGCGTCGCCGCCGCGGCGGCATCGATATAGGCTTCTTGGTGATCCACGCTCCAATAGCGCAAGGCTGCGAGCGGGATTTTCCGGCCGGTCACAGCGCAAATCACGTAATCCCCAGGACTTAGCAGTTCCAAGTCTGCGTCCAAGTATCGAATCTTCGCCTCGCCGGGCTGTCTGTCAGTCTTTTTCAACATGGCGCTTAATATGCCTGACCTTCGCCGCAAAAGGAAGTCTACAAATCCGCAAGAAGTTTTTGCTTTGTTCTCGTGAACAAATGTGGTACATGAGGGGCAGCTGGCGGGCTCGGGGCCATTCTTCGCCGAGTATGTTATAGACGAAAAGGAACGACTCATGTCCAAACCCAACTTGCAACTTGTGGATAAGGAATCCGGCGTGGATAAGCAGAAAGCTCTCGAAACAGCACTTGCCAATATTGACCGTGCTTTTGGCAAAGGCTCGGTGATGCGCCTTGGCGAACAAAAGGCCATGGATATCGAATCGATTCCAACTGGCTCTTTAGGCCTGGACATCGCACTCGGTATTGGCGGCCTGCCAAAAGGCCGTGTGATTGAAATTTATGGTCCGGAAAGTTCCGGTAAGACGACTTTGTCTCTGCACATTGTTGCTGAGGCTCAGAAAAATGGCGGCGTTTGTGCCTTTGTCGATGCGGAACATGCGCTCGATCCTGTCTATGCCGGTAAGCTTGGCGTGGATTTGGATGACCTCTTGGTCTCGCAGCCTGACACAGGTGAGCAGGCTCTAGAGATTGCTGACACTTTGGTACGTTCTGGTGCGATTGATGTTCTTGTGATCGACTCCGTTGCGGCGCTTACGCCGCGCGCTGAGATTGAAGGCGAGATGGGCGATAGTCTCCCTGGCCTGCAGGCGCGCCTGATGAGCCAGGCTTTGCGCAAGCTGACCGGCTCGATTTCGAAGTCGAACTGTATGGTGATCTTCATCAATCAGATCCGCATGAAGATTGGCGTGATGTTTGGTAGCCCGGAAACGACAACTGGCGGGAATGCGCTGAAATTCTATTCTTCTGTTCGTCTCGACATTCGCCGTATCGGCGCTCTTAAGGATCGCGACGAAATCATCGGCAATCAGACTCGTGTGAAAGTCGTGAAGAACAAAGTCGCCCCACCATTCCGGCAGGTTGAGTTTGATATCATTTATGGTGAGGGGATCTCCAAAACCGGTGAGATCATTGACCTTGGGGTTAAATGTGAAGTGATCGAAAAGTCTGGGTCCTGGTATTCCTATGGGCCTGAACGGATAGGACAGGGGCGAGAGAAGACTCGCCAGTTCCTGAAAGACAATCCGGATATTCGTGACGAGATTGAGCTTGAAATCCGTAAGCGTTCTGGCTTGCTATCGGACGTTTTGCTGACCGAAGGTGGTGGCCCAGCGGAAGAAGCTGAAGCCGGTTAAAGTCACACGCTTTTGCGAACATATGTAACGCGCCAGCGGAAACGCTTGGCGCGTTGCTTTTATGATCATATATCCACCGGCAAGAGCGTTCATGATGGGGCGCACGGGCAAAAGGAAATTCAATGACGAGTGTCAACGATCTGCGCGAAGCATTTCTCTCCTATTTTGAGAGCAAGGGACATGTTCGCAAGCCGTCTGCGCCCTTGGTGCCGGAGAATGATCCTACATTGCTGTTCGTGAATGCGGGCATGGTGCCGTTCAAGAATATTTTCACCGGCGCCGAAACGCCATTTGCGCCGCGCGCGGTGACCTCGCAAAAATGCGTACGGGCTGGCGGAAAGCATAATGATCTCGACAATGTCGGCTACACTGCGCGTCACCACACTTTCTTTGAAATGCTCGGAAACTTCTCGTTCGGAGATTATTTCAAAGACGATGCGATCGCATTCGGCTGGGAGCTCGCTACCAAAGAGCTCGGTCTGCCAAAAGACAAGCTGCTCGTCACCGTCTATGCCGATGATGATGAAGCGGCTGCGATTTGGAAGAAAGTTGCCGGTCTGTCCGACGACCGGATCATCCGCATCGCCACTTCCGATAACTTCTGGTCTATGGGTGACACAGGCCCTTGCGGACCATGCTCTGAGATCTTTTTCGATCACGGCCCGGATATTTGGGGCGGACCTCCTGGAACGACGGAGGAAGACGGCGATCGCTTCATCGAGATTTGGAACCTGGTTTTCATGCAGTTCGACCAACAGTCTGGCGGTGAACGGGTTAATCTTCCAAAGCCCTCGATCGATACCGGCATGGGCCTTGAGCGCATCGCGGCGGTTCTTCAGGGCGTTCACAACAATTATGAGATCGATCTCTTCCAAAATCTGATTGCGGCGGAAGAAGACGTCTACAAACAAAAAGCCCAAGGCGATCAGCTTGGGTCTTTCCGGGTGATCGCTGACCATTTGCGGACGTCCGCTTTCCTCGTTGCAGATGGCGTCACGCCGTCCAATGAGGGGCGCGGCTATGTGCTGCGCCGGATCATGCGCCGCGCCATGCGTCACGCGCATATTCTCGGCGCGCGAGAGCCGGGCATGCACAAACTCGTCCCAGCCCTGATCACCGAAATGGGCAAAGCTTATCCAGAACTCGGGCGGGCCCAGGCGGCGATTGAAAGCGCGCTTGAGCAGGAAGAAAGCCGATTTCAGCGAACACTCGGCCGCGGCCTCGCGCTTTTGGATGAAGCCAGTACAGATCTCTCCGAAGGCGACACATTGCCGGGCGAGACGGCGTTCAAGCTCTATGACACGTACGGCTTCCCGCTTGATCTGACGCAAGACATTTTACGCGGCCGCGGCATGAGTGTGGATGAAGTGGGCTTTGACGCCGCTATGACGCGCCAGAAGGAAGGTTCGAAAGCCGCCGGTTTCGCCTCGGGCGATGCGGCCTCCGGTGAAGTTTGGTTCCGGGTTAGAGATGCGGTCGGCCCAACCGAGTTTCTTGGCTATTCGGATCTGAGCGCAGAGGGCGCTTTGAAGGCGATCATCTCGGATGGTGCACAAACCGATGCACTGAAAACAGGTGACCAAGCTGAGCTTATTCTTGATCGAACCCCATTCTATGCCGAAAGCGGTGGTCAGGCTGGCGATCATGGTGTCATCGAGACAAAACCTGCACGGTTCATTGTGCGCGATGTCCAGAAACGCGCCGGTGATCTGCACGCTCATATCGGTGAGTTGGTCGAAGGAGAGCTCAATCTGAACGACACGGTATCGTCCAGCGTCAATGGTGAGCGCCGGACGCGGATCATGGCCAACCATTCGGCCACACACCTGATGCATGCAGCCCTTCGCGATATCCTGGGGGAGCATGTCACGCAAAAGGGCTCGCTGGTTGAAGAGGAGCGGATGCGCTTTGACTTTTCGCATGGCGCGCCGGTGACGCCTGCTGAAATCGAAGCGATCGAAGACCAAGTGAATAAGGTCATTCGGCAGAACAATCCGGTCGGCGTGGCGGTCACGACGCCTGAGAAAGCGATCGAAGCAGGTGCGTTGGCGCTGTTCGGCGAAAAGTATGGCGATGAAGTCCGCGTGCTCAGCATGGGCGCTGATTTGAAAGAGGCTGACAAAAGCTATTCGGTTGAACTTTGCGGCGGCACGCATGTTGAGCGCACCGGCGATATCGGAACATTTGTGATCCTTTCTGAAAGTGGTGTTTCGGCCGGCGTTCGGCGGATCGAAGTGGCGACTGGTGCGGAAGCGATCGCGTTTTTGCGGAGCCGTGCGCAAGTTGCCGTCGATCTGTCTGAACAGCTGAAAGTCCCACTCAAAGATGTCGCGAAAAAGGTCTCTGGCCTGACCGAGGAGCGTAAGAGCTTGGAGCGCCAACTCGCCGATACCAAACGGGCCTTGGCGATGGCCGGCGAAAGCGGCGCGCCGTCAGGACCGGAAGAAATCAATGGCGTGAATCTGATCGCCCGTGTCGCGGAAGGCGTTGGTGGTAAGGATTTGCGCGCTCTGATCGATGAAGCTAAGGCGCAAATGAAATCGGGCATCGCTGTCTTTGTTGGCGTAAATGAAGGCAAAGCGGCCGTCGCGGTCGGCGTGACAGAGGACCTGGTCGGCACGCATTCAGCGGTTGATCTTGTCCGCGTGGCCTCGGCCGAAGTTGGCGGTAAAGGCGGCGGCGGGCGACCAGATATGGCGCAAGCCGGGGGTCCAGACGGATCGAAAGCCGAAGCCGCGCTGGAGGCGGTGCGTGCGGCGCTGAAAGAATAGCCGGCGATTGTTGGACGTGACCTCAATTAGGCACTCTATTCGGGCGCTCAATTGAGGTCTCAGTTAAGTCGTCTCTATTCGTTGCGCTGAATCTTTTTGCTCAAGAAGATAGCGACGCCGCACAGCACGAGCTCGATCATCAATGCGACTATGAGCGCAGTCGAAGGGGTGCCGTCTAAGATCAGACTTAGCAGTCTCGAAATGCCATACATTCCGAATACGACAATTGCGGTTTGAAGAGCGATGTGCCGATTCCGTTTTGAGATGACGCCCCAGAGCATCACCAATCCTGCCGCCAGCAATAGTCCGCCGGGGGCTCTGATCTCTGACATCAGGTTTGGATCTGACCCCAAGACAATATGATTTGAAGCGAAGAAGGCATGCGGGATAACCAGAACTGAGAACCCGATGGCGACTGAGAGAGCGCCGGATAGCGTCAAGAATAGCTGAGTGGTGGGTTGGCTCATTTTCCGCCCCCCCAGAATTCGGATTGCGTGTTTTCATTTGGGAAATGCGTCATTGACTTGCTCCATGACAGGTTTCGGTGAACCCAGGAGTACAGCTTGGTTTGGACTCGCTCTTGCCGCTCGACGCCTCTTTTTTGTCCTATCACGCCAAAAGGCTACCTCGCCTTCAATAGCGCTCGTTAAGCGGGAGTATCAGAATTCTCCGGAAACACCGGCTCTTCATCGCCCGTTTTCCATTGCGCGAATTTCGGCATGATTTGTTTGAACCGAGCGCTCTCTAAATGGCCCTCTAACCAGGTTTGAAGGTGGGGGAGGTCGAGGGCGTCGAACCAGGTTCGGTCTGTGTTCGCGAATTGGCGAATGAAGGGAAAGATGGCGATATCGGCATGGCAGACGCGGTTGCCGAAAAGCTGGCCGCGATCGGCGAGTTTCGCGTTGAGCTTTTCCAAAAACTGTAGGCCGAGCGCGCGTTGCTCGTTGCGATCGACGCCTTCGTCCTCATAGCGGTTGGGGTATTTGTAGCGGTCGAGGGCGCGTTTAAACGGGCCATCGCTCTCGGCGATCAGTGCGTCCATATCGGCGCGCTTGCCATGCGTTGGCTCGAGCCAGTTTTCGGGATCATTTTGGGCCAGGGCCCAGGCCATCACATCCAGGCTTTCCTCGATCACCGTGCCATCGGGTTCGACAATCACCGGCACGGTCGCTTTGGGGGAGGCTTCCAGCATTTCGGCGGGTTTGTCGCGAAGCACCACTTCGCGGAGGCGGCATTCGACGCCCGCGGCTGCAATCGCCATACGGGCGCGCATGGCATAGGGGCAGCGGCGGAAGGAATAGAGAATTGGCCGGTTTGCGCTCACGCAGAGACTTTCTTTCTTGGCGTCATAACAACTTCATCGCCAATATGGGTTTCGCCGCGTTCTTTGGCGAGCCGAACTTGTTTTTGCCGTTCGCGCAAGGCGGACATTTTCTCGTCGGTGAACGTGCCATAGCAGCGCGGACAGGAGACGCCGTCTTCATATTGCGGGTGGGCACGATCCTCAGTGCTGACTGGATAGCGGCAGGCATGGCAGAGCTGATAATCGCCGACTTCGAGGCCGTGCCCGACGCTGACGCGCTCATCAAACACAAAACACTCGCCTTCCCATAGGCTCTCATCGCGGGGCACAGTTTCGAGATATTTCAGGATGCCGCCCTGCAAGTGGAAGACATCTTCGATGCCGAGCGATTTGACGTAGGAGGTCGATTTCTCGCAGCGAATGCCGCCGGTGCAGAACATCGCGATCTTCGGCGTGCGGCCTTGTTCGGCAAGTTCAGCGCGGAAGCTTTCGAACCATTCTGGGAACTGCCGGAAGGTTTCGGTTTCTGGGTCAATCGCGCCTTGGAACGTGCCTAGAGCGACCTCATAATTATTGCGCGTATCGATAACAACCGTGTCCGGATCGCTGATCAGGGCGTTCCAGTCTTGCGGCTTCACATAGGACCCAACCAAGCAGGTTGGGTCAGTGCCCGGCACGCCCATGGTCACGATCTCGTTTTTAAGGCGCACTTTCAGGCGAAGGAACGGCATCGCCTCAGCATGACTGTCTTTCCATTCCAGCTCGGCGCACCCTGGCAGTGCGCAAATTGCTGCCAGGGCCGCATCCATAGCGTCCGACGCGGCGGCGATTGTACCGTTCACGCCTTCAGTCGCGAGCAGGATTGTCCCTTTGACGCCAAGCTCCGACAGGCGCTTAAACAAAGGCTCACGCAGCGCTTCGGGATTTTCGAAACGAACGAATTTATACAGGGCGGTGACGCGGATTTCTGACATGGCTGCGGCTTATGCCAGAAGCGGGCCGGACAGAAAAGTAAGGGATTCACCTAGGCTTGCCTTGCCTTTGCCAAAATCGGCGCCTAAAGACGCGTCCTCTGCCAACCTGATCAATAAGAGGAGGGGTGCATGCAGACCATGATCGCAAACCGAAACCCCGTTTCTTTCACTTAGGATCAGGACCCTTTTCCAATGGGCAATTCTAATGCGGGCCGCCTCGGTGGCCTATTGCGCGCGCATATTCGCGCTCCCTTCATTTCAATTCAGCCGGAAAGGCTGGCAGGAGGTCTTCATGCGTGAGGACATGTTTAAAGTTATTGTTGAGCGTCCACGCTGGGGCAGCCGTCATGCCGCGCGTTCGAAGCTGCGCTATGACAAGGTTCCGGATCGCAAACACGCGACTGGGCGCCGAATGGTGCTTGAAAGCGAGGGCTGGACGAAATGTTTGAATGAGAACCTGGCGCCACTTAAGCGCTATCTCAGCAAACAGGTCGGCCGGCCATGGGACAAGGTCTATAGCGAGATCAGTGAGCATCTCGACACTGGCAGCACGGTGAAACAGCACGTGCGCGATCACCTCACCGATTTCATCTTGGTGCAAGTGACCGTTGCGCAGGATGGCAGCTTCATGGCCAGCAATCACTGGGGTCGCCCGCAGGCGCCGGACCAGTGGTGGGCGAAGCTGTATGTCGATCCGCATGACGGTTTGATCAAGCGGACGGATAAGCTGTGTCGGAAACTCGGCCTACAGCATTATCGCGACAAATTGCGAGATGACCGCAAACGCAGGGCGCGCGGGGAGCGGGTGCACAATCTACGCTGTCTCTCTGACACGCGGGTCTTGGTGAAGCTCAAAGGCTGCTGGTTTCAGGTCGATATGGATTATCCGCCCGTGGACCGGCATGGATATCGGCTCAGCGGGCGGGGGCTGTTTGAAGCTCTATCAGTCCGCGAGGCCGAGCCAAACCCGAACTGGCGGATCATCGTCAAGTGTCAACTCTCCAAGAAAGAGCTGAAAGCGCAGAAACTCAGCAATGATTGAGGAAAGAAAAGGGTGCACGGGGACGCGCATCCTTTTTTGCTTTGCATTGGTGTAGGTCGCAATTCCCGCTTCGAGTCAGAAGCAGGCATGACAAACTCGATACTCCAACGCGGCTTTCATTTGGCTGTTTCCGATCACCTCAGAACCTGGCACAACCCTGATCCTTCATTGCCCCATTGTGTTTGCCAGTTGAGGCGCTACATCCCGGGCGATCATGCTGACCATTTCAAACCTCGACTTTCGCGTAGAAGCCCGGCCGCTCTTTGAAGGGGCGTCGGCGACCATCTCCAAGGGGTGGAAAGTCGGTCTGGTTGGCCGAAATGGCACGGGCAAGTCGACCCTGCTCAGACTGATCAGAGAGGACGTTGAAAACCCGAGCGCCGACAGTTCCATTCGTTTGGGCACCGGGGCACGGCTGGGTTGGGTGGCACAAGAGGTTGCTCCGGGTGAGGAGACAATCCTGGATACCGTCCTTGCATGCGATGAAGAGCGCGCTGTGCTGATGGCCGAGGCTGATATCGCAACCGACCCGAATCGGATTGCCGAAATTCACACCCGCTTGATCGATATCGATGCCTGGTCGGCCGAAGCGCGCGCCGCGGAAGTTCTGATGGGCCTCGGATTCAAGCATGACGATCTGGCGCGTCAGACCCGGGAATTCTCTGGAGGGTGGCGGATGAGGGCGGCGATTGCCGGTGTTCTGTTTTCACAGCCTGACCTTTTGCTTCTCGACGAACCGACCAACTATCTCGATCTTGAGGGAGCTGCCTGGCTCGAAACTTATATCAAACGCTATCCCCACACGGTGATCATTGTCTCGCACGACCGAGAACTGCTCAACCGATGCGTCACTCACACGATGGCACTCGAACATAGACAGCTTTCCATTTGTCCCGGCGGATACGATGACTGGCTCAAATTGCGTGCCGCCAAAGCCGCTCAATTGGAAAGCCAGCGCGCCAAACAGGAAGCGGACCGTGCGCATTTACAAGCTTTTGTTGACCGGTTCCGCGCCAAAGCCTCAAAAGCGCGTCAGGCGCAGTCGCGAGTCAAGATGCTCGAGCGAATGCAAGACATCACCGTGCCGATCAACGAACGCACCACACCTTTCACATTTACAACCCCGGAGGGCCGGTTGGCGCCGCCTATGCTGGAATTACAAGAGGCGACTCTCGGCTATGGTGATCAGGCAATCATATTGGACCATGTGAACCTGCGTCTCGATCCGGATGACCGAATTGCGATTGTTGGCACAAATGGTCAGGGCAAGACGACACTGGTCAAATCGATCGCAGAACGCCTGCCTCTAATGGGTGGTAAGCGCGTCGTCCCTAAGGCTGTAACCATTGGTTATTTCTCGCAAGATCAAATGGATGAGTTAACCCTCGGCCAAACTGTTTTGGATCATGTCCGACGGGCTTTGACGCGCGATACCAGTATCGCCCGCCAACGCGCGATCGCAGCCAGCATGGGATTTTCCCACGAAAAAGTCGAAACCAAAGTCGACAAGCTTTCTGGTGGGGAAAAAGTGCGGCTACTACTCGGCCTGATGGCGATTGAACAGCCGCACGTCTTGATCCTGGATGAGCCGACCTCTCATCTCGATATCGATAGCCGTGAAGCTCTGATCTACGCGCTGAACGATTTTCAGGGCGCGGTTTTGCTGATCACTCACGATGTGTATCTCGCTGAGGCCACAGCTGACCAACTATGGCTCGTTAAAGATGGCAAAGCGACCCGCTATGATGGCGATTTACAGGACTATCGCGCCTTGGTGCTGCGCGCTGATCGCGATGAAGCCGAGGCAAAAACCAAGAAAACCAAATCCAAAAAGCCTGCGAATGCAGAATCAACAGGGCCCAATAGCGGACTCGACAAAGCCGAAAATCGACGGCGCACCTCAGAATCACGCAAGACGGCGCAGCCTTTTAAAGACAAAGCAAAACAGGCAGAGCGGAAAATGGCGCAAGCCTCGAAGCGCATTGAAGACATAGATCTGGATCTTGCAACACCAGGTTTATCGTCGGAAACCTTGCAGGATTTGATGCGCGACCGCGCTGCCCAGGCAAGCGACCTAGAGCAGGCTGAGATCGAGTGGCTTGAGGCGACAGAAGCCTACGAGGAAATGGTCACGGGCACATGATTTTGCGGCGCAGCAAGTTGTCGATAATTCTCACTGTCCGCTTCTTTGACATCTGGAGCGGACTATTAAACCGCAAAGCACACCCTAAATCAGCCCCAGCGCCTACAATCCCAAGCTTGCCAGCACGGTCTCCGTATCCGCGCCCAATCTCGGCGGGTCCATGGCAACGTCGGCAGGCGTCGCGCTGAACTCAACTGGGTGTTTCATGCTGCGATAGGGGCCGGCCTCTGGGTGTTCGCGGGTTTCGAAAAAGCCGACCGCTTGCAAATGCTCATCGGTCAGGACATCACCCATCTCATTGTAACGCATGGCCGGAATGTTCGCTTCGTCGAGCAGGGGTAGCCATTCGTCGGTGGTTTTCAGCAAGGCCACCTCGCCGATAATTGCGTAAAGCTCGGTGATATTCTCGGTCCGTGCGGAATAGGTTGAGAAACGCGGGTCTTCGAAAACGCCTGTCTTACCGCCCATTTCGAAGAACATTTCCCACTGTTTATCCGAGTAGGGAACAAGGCCGATATAGCCATCCTTGGTCTTATACGGCTTGCGATTGGCATTGATCGAGCGCGTGTAGGCGAGCTTGCCGTTCCCCGGTAGGAAGGTCTCGCCATACAGATTCTCGACCATGTTGAAGAAGGTGAAGCTTTCCAGCATCGGAACCGAGACAAACTGGCCTTCGCCGGTTCTTTCTTTGTGATAGAGCGCGGCCAGCGTTGCATAGGTGGCGAACAGGCCGACGGTCTTATCGGCGACGAGGCTCGGCGCATATTCTGGGTCGGCGCCGGAGCGCATGGCGTTCAAGGATGCAAAGCCTGATGCACCTTGGATCAGGTCGTCATAGGCCTGGCGTTTCTCATAAGGGCCGCCCGCGCCAAACCCGGCACAATGCACATAGACGATACCAGGATTAATCGCTTTGACGCTCTCATAATCGAGGCCGAGACGTCCCATTCCGGCAAGGCGGACATTATGGAAAAAGACGTCGGCATCTTTCAGCATCGCGAGGATCGCGGCTTTGCCATCAGCCTCTTTTGCGTCGAGTTGAACCGACTTTTTGTTTCGATTGAGGCTGGTATAAATGGGGCCAAGATCACCCGTCGGCGAGGCGCCCGCATACCGCATCATGTCGCCCGCTTTTCCCTTTTGCCCGGCTTCAATCTTGATCACCTCAGCCCCCAAATCGCCGAAGATGAGCGTCGCGAACGGTCCGAGGACGACCGAGGACATATCGATGATTTTGACACCCGCTAAAGGGCCTGACCGTTTCGCCGTTTCGCTCATACTATCCTCCGAACAATTCTGATCGGATTTCAAGAGCTTCTCGCTGCGACAGGCAAGCGGTTTTTTGGCTTAGCCGTACGCGCCATAGGCTTGGCAAATGGCGAGCGTGAGCTGGTGCATCATGCAATCGATTTCTTCGAGCGGTTTGATGACATCCATATGTAGCTGGTCATAGCCGTTTGCCGGGTTGCCGGTCATGTGGCCTGGCTCGTTCAAGTCGGCGAGGGTGACTTCTTCTTCGCGCGAAGCCGGGAAGATTTCGCACAGCAAGGCCACCGCTTCACCGATCTGCATGGTTTGGATCAGGGTCATGATATCGACCACGGAGGACTCATGGCGGCGAGATACGGTCGGGAGCTGGCCTGCGAGCGCCAGCGCCTTCATCATCAGGGCCTGGCGGATGGCATGCAGGACATGCACTTCAAGACGCGCCTCGCGGCGATCCTCTGAGCTCGGCGCCTGGTCCATATTTGAGAGCATCGGATCGAACTTGCTGAAATCGATGCTGAACGTGTTTGCGATCAGTTCGATTGAGTTGTTCGTCTGGCTCGACTGTAGAAGATAGTAAATCCGCCGATAGGCGAGCGCTTGGTCAGGCGAACTCGCATATTTCGACAAGGCGACCCAATAGGTCGGGTCATAGACGCTGGCATAGGCTCGCAAGACCGGAACGCTGGTCGCGGAGCGGGCCATGGAGGCAAGCTTCATCAACCCGCGCATGCGCGGTGACTCCTTGATCAGATCGTTGACCTGGTCCTGTTCGCGGCGCAGCGCCGAACCGATGCCAGCGGCTGTGTTCACCGGCACGCCCAATTGTTGAAGCGTCGCGTTGTGCGAGATTGCACGCAGCGATCGCGGCCCGGCAGGACCGGAGGTGCGGCGGCGCTGCCGGGATCCGGCTTTAACTAGAAAATTGGTCGCAAAATCATTCAGCAGATGACCGTAATCTGGATTGGCGAACAGGCGCTCATGCCAGCGGCGCAGAGCGCGATAGAAGTCCCAAACCAGATCGGTGCGCTGATAGAACGGGTCATCGGCGGTATTGTTCGGCTCTGACAGAAGGTGGTCTGCAAACGCGTCATAGGTCGCGGTGGCGAGCTCTGTATTGGCGAAGTGCAGATAGCCATCGCCGCCCTGGAAGCTCACTTCATGGCGCAGTGGCACACCGCGCTGGCGCGATTGTTCGCGGGTCCAGTGGCTCAGCAAATGGTCAAAGCGCTGATCGAAACTGCCCGGCCAGGCACCGCGGCCCATGGACTCACCGTGCGTGTTGAAGATCAGCAGCGACAGACCCGCATCGGCTTTCGCAACAGCGCGGCTGATCAGATTGTGGATCCGCTCAATCGCCATATCGGCAGAGACTTGTCCGATGAAGCGACCCGCGTCTGAAAACCCGAGCTGGACGCTAAGATATCCGCGCCGGTTCAGATATTTCATGTATTCCGGCTCTTCGAGTAGCTGCTCAATGAACCGCCCGCCGGTCTCCAGAGCTTCTGGAGTTTCGAATAGCGGCGAGATGTCGAGCTGATGGTCCACACCGTACTGACGCGCAAGATAGAGCGCGCCCATCACGGTGGCAGGGTTTTCGCTCTCAGCAATCAAGAACCGGATCGTCGAATCCGCATCGATATGCTTGAGCAATTGCGCGCACATCATGAATTGGCGCCGGGCCGTGGATTGCTCCAGGAACAGATCAGCAAAGTTCACGTTGAGCGGCTGCTCGACAGACGCGAATTCCGACAGCTTCTTCAGCGCGCTGCGCCCGAGGTCACGGTTTTCGGTTTCCAGACTAAGGTCTCGGCTGATCACAGTTCGGATCTGCTCAGCGTTGAGGCGCAAATGGATGCGCGCAGTGCCGAGTTTCAGGGCGTCGACTTTCGCCGCCAGCGCCAAAAGATCCCGCGCCAGAACGTCATCGTTTTCACCAGCTGCCAGCGCCGTAAGCGCGGCGATGATCGGCTGCGCGCTCACGATCCGGTCGGGTTGCTCTGCGGTCAGTTGATTGGCGGCGCGGACGAGATTGTCGGGATGGGTGAGGTCTTCGCTGAAAATCTCCGCTTCGGCTTCGGTCAACGTCGCGGCGACTTCGAGTTTTTCGCTCAGCGCATTCAGTGCTTGCTTGGTATCGCCGCTTGCAGCGTTCGCAAGTTCGTTGAGGTCCGAGACATAGCGACTGAGCTGCACCGCTTTTTCTTGCAGCCGCAGTGCAAAGGATTGCGACCAGTGAATATCGGTGCGTCCGTCCAGATCATAGCCAACCCAGCTTGCGAGGGTCGGAACGTTGAGTTTCAAGCTCCGCCATTGGTCCGGAAAGGCCCTTCGCGCCACGTCGAGCACCCGCTTCGCATAGGCCGTTAGCGCGTTCTGCGCGTTGGTGATCGTGTCTTGCGCCTCGTCATGCTCTCCGAGGAGCGAAATGGATTTCGACCAAGCGCGCCCGTCTTCTTGAACCGCGTCGCGCAGGGCTTGCGCGGTATTGGCCGTGTTGGCGGACACATGCGCTGCGAAAGCTGCGCGAACGGTTGGCGACAGCGCAAAGGTTGGGTGGGCTGTGAAAACGACGCCGCCGAGCGGTGTTTCCAGAACGGTTTTGAAATGGTCCCATCCGCGATCGGCAAGCGCTGTGAGACGATCCTGGAGAACCGAGCTGGCCTCGTGCTGCTTTCGAAACCGGTCCGCGCGGTCGAGAATCAAATCGCCATAGACAGATTGACTGGTTTGGCGAAGGTCAGCCAGCGTCAGCTGATCGGTTTCCAGCGCGCGAAACAGGTCTTGGGCATAGGCAAAAACAGAATTTGTTCGCGGGTCAGCGGCGATACGCTCCGCATGTGTCCGCAAGGCGGCTTTGGCGTTTTCAACGGTCGGGGCGTGGGTGTCTAGCGCTGTCATTCTCGTCGTCTAGCGAGAATGTGCGCACGTTTCCAGTCCCCTGAACGGGCGTCGGCTATGCAAACATGAATGTATTGCGCTCGTCGGCATGGGTCACAGAGACCTTCAGGCCGACGGGGCTGGCTTCCTCGAGCAGGCGCGGCATGGCTTCTGGCGCAGCGGCGGCGATGAAGCGATCGCCGTTTTCCGAGCGCGCGAAGATGATCCCGCTCATCGGGCCGTCTTTGCCATAGGTGACCGTATAGGTCTCGATCACGCCTTCGCTGGCGCTCTCCACGAGCGGCGCTTTTTCGCTCGGCTGGGCCATCGGCTCGACCGGACTGAAAGTTTCTGGTTTCGCGGTCGACCAAATGCCAACCGCCTCCTTGGTCATCCAACCGCCATTGGCGAGGACCAATCCCTTTGCGCCTGCGTTTTTGCGCAACCACTCTGTCATGCTGACAATGCCGTGCATGGAATAGTTGTTTCCTGGTCCCCCAAAGAAGGGCAGGCCGCCAGTTAGAGTGAGCGGGCGCGTTTCGGATTTGTGATCAATGCCGAGGACCGCCATCGAGCTGAACACAGCGCAAGGAAAGCATGAATAGAGATCAAATGCGCCAATTGCATCTGGCGTCGTCCCAGCTTGGGTGAGGGCGCGATTGATCGCTGTCTCCATCGCCCAAGACCCATCCAGGACCGGGCGCTCAGAGATAAAGTCATCTGAAGCTTCGCCGCTGCCCTGCAGGTAGACCCGTTTCTCTGCGGCGATGCCGAGCGCGTCGGCTTTGTCTTCAGACATGATGATAAAAGCGCCGCTTTGGTTTACTGCGTCCTGTGCGATATGCCATTTCAAGAAAGGGTCGGCGAACGGGTAATTGGCTTTGCTCGGCGTCGCGAGGAACTCGGAGTCAAAGCTCTTCGTGTCGAATTGCGAGTTTGGATTATTCGCAGCAACCTCCGCAAACTTGGCAAACAGGTCTGACATCTCGGCGCGGCGCTCAGACCGTGTTTGGCCATCGCGAGCCGCCATGGCGTTTTCGAACAGCGCATAGAAATAGGCTGGTGCGATGATGCCATGTTTGATCTCCGGGCGGGACAGCAACATGTCACCCATGCCGCGATCTTCGATCGCAAGGTCGTCGCCATCGGCCCAGTTGATCTCAACCCCATGCTTGTGCGCCGCTTTGGAAGCTTTGTTGGCTTCAGACCCAGTAACGAGCGCGCACTCTATCTCTCCGGCATGAATGCGGGCGGCCATTTCATTGGCGAGCTGCTGCGGGCTTTGACCACCCACAGCAGCATATATTGCGCGGTCTGGTTTGGCGCCGATATCGCGGGCGATCGTGCCGGGTAGGTTTGTATTATGCCCGTGGGGGTGACGATCACCGGGAACGCTGTCTTCAAAGATGCGGACGACGGCGAGCGTATCGATCTCTGAGGCCGCGATACCGGCATCGTCCAGGGCGAGCTTGCTGGCGCTGACGCAAAGACTGTTTGGGGAGGGCGCACCATCCGGGCCTGCGGTGCCGTCCCAATGATCGGTAACTTGTCCAACCCCAACCAATACTGGCATCGCGCCTTTAGGCATCGCTTTACTCCCGTTTAAGTGCAGTGCGAGGGATAGCCCGATGCAGCGTAGGTTCAATCCGTGCCGTGGCGAAAACCTTTACGCTTGATGCTGACGCAAGCGTTGGCGCAAATACTTGGCGGCGGAGCGGTAATGGCTGGGGCCAGACGCTTCTGCGAACCGGCCAGCGGTCCATTTATTATTCGCTCCCGGCATGGGGCCGCCATATAATTCGCTGTCGGTTGTGTCAGCGATGAACGCCATCAGAGCCATATGCGCGTCGAGGAGCAGCGTCTTCGCTTGGTTCCAGGTGAGGTCTGCCTGCTGCGCCCTAAGATCGCGATTATAGCGTTTCAGTTCGTTCCACTTATAGCCTTTGGCTGGCATGTGAACGTCTTTGCCGTCCGCGCCATCGCGGTACCATCCGAGGAACAGGTCGATCCAATGTGCCCGGTGGCCGAGAATATCTTTGACCGACGTTTCGTCTTCATCCTTTGCCAGCGCCAAATCTTCGGGAATGCGATCGATCGCTTTTTGGAGCTTTGCCCATTCGAGCTCAGAGACGGCGATCAGATCAGATTTGTTTGTGGCGGCGGGCATAGATGGAGCTCTGTCTTAGGGGGCGGGCTAGTCTCGATCCTAATTCTCTATCGCCGAATAGGTAAGAGTCCGAGGGGGCGGTGGATTTGCGCCCCAGCGCGAGCTGACGATCGTTTCCGTTTTGGTAGCTAAAGCCGTGCTGAGGTTATTGAAGCTGATAGACTGAAACGTGCATGTCGCTGTCCGCGGTGAACGGTGCCCGCTGCCAGCTGCCCCATCGATCAATCAGTTTCATGCCAGCAATTTGAGCCATCAGGTCCATTTCAGAAGGCCAGATATAACGCATCGGCAGGGGCGAGAGCGAAACCCCATCCCCTGAAATGTGGATTCTCTGATATGAGAGGTTTTGCGTTATCGGATCATGCTGAACGGCTTCCAACCAGACGCGATCAAAGCTCACATATTTTGTGCGCACGGCTTGATGGCGTTCAAAAGTCTCTCGATCGGGCATGAAGGCTTCAACGACAAACTTGCCTCTTGGGTTCAAATGTTTGGCGACATGTTGAAAACAGCTCACCTGATCTTCTTGGCGGGTCAGATTGTATATCGTGTTGAAGATCAAAAATGCGAAATCGAACCGCTCGCCTAAATCAAAGGACGCCATGTCTGCGACGACGGTCGGCATGCGATCGCCGCCTGGCTTTTGCTTCAGTTTTTCAAGCATTTCGGGGGACGCGTCGAACCCGGTTATATCAACGCCTCGCTCCGCAAGGGGCAAGGCGACGCGGCCAGTTCCTATTGCGAGTTCCAGCGTGCGCCCGCCGCCAGCTAAGTCTGCGAGAAGGGAAACCGCATCGTCCGTCGTGCCTGGATTGTGCAAAGCGTCATAGGTTTCCGCATGCAGTTTTCCAAACGTGTCGGGCCCGAATTCCTTCATGACACGATCGCAGCTGCCGTGCGTTCTTTGACTTGATCAAGGGTTACGTCCGGCGCGAGTTCAACCACTTTCAGGCCACCTTCGACCACATCGAATACACCAAGATCTGAGATGATACGGTCGACAACGCCTTTGCCGGTCAGCGGGAGCGTGCATTCTTTAAGCAGCTTCGGATCGCCCCTTTTATTATTATGATCGGTAATCACCACGACGCGTCCGACGCCGGCGACCAAGTCCATGGCGCCGCCCATGCCTTTGACCAGTTTGCCTGGGATCATCCAATTGGCGAGGTCGCCATTCTCTGCGACTTCCATCGCGCCGAGGATGGCCATCGCGATCTTGCCGCCGCGGATCATCCCAAAGCTGGTGGCGCTGTCGAAATAGGCCGTGTGAGGCAGCTCTGTGATAGTCTGCTTACCTGCATTGATCAGGTCCGCATCTTCATCCCCTTCGAATGGGAACGGGCCCATGCCGAGCATGCCATTCTCTGATTGCAGGGTCACGGTCATCCCGTCTGGAATATGGTTGGCGACCAAGGTCGGGATGCCGATGCCGAGATTGACATACATGCCATCTTCCAACTCTTGTGCCGCGCGGGCGGCCATATCATCGCGTGTCCAAGGCATAGTTACGGCGTCTCCTGGGGGTGTGCGTCTAAATCTGCGAAAACGTCTTTCGCGGTAAGCGCTGCGTTTACGGCAGCCGGGAAGCCAGCGTACAGCGCCATATGAGTAATGGTTTCGACGATCTCGTCGCGCTCCAGCCCGACATTCAAGCCGCCGCGAATATGCGAGGCGAGTTGCTGCTGCGGGTATCCAAGCGCGGTGAGGCCTGCGATGGTGACCAGCGAGCGATCCCGAAGGTTTAGCGTTTCACGCGCATAGGTGTCGCCATAGGCGTGCTCATAGATTTGCCGAGCAAGATCAGGGGCGACCGGCTCCAGCGCCGCCACGGCGTTTTCGCCATGCGTGCCGAAAATCGCCTTCAATTTGTTTCGTCCATCCGTATATTTGTCGGGCGCCGTCATGCGGTCTCCTTCGTTCGGACCGTACGCTGCTCGATCCGTTTTTCGAAAGTCCCCTGTACCAAACGGTGCACATAGATGCCGGGAATATGGATCGCATCTGGATCCAACTCGCCCGGCTCTACAATCTCTTCAACTTCCATGACGCAAATCTGTCCGCAGGTTGCGGCGGGCTGGTTGAAATTACGTGCGGTCTTGCGGAAAATCGCGTTGCCGGTCGTGTCCGCTTTCCAGGCTTTGACGATCGCGAGATCGGCGAAAATGCCCTCTTCGAGGATGTAATCTTCGCCCTTGAAGGACTTCACCTCTTTGCCTTCGGCGATGACAGTGCCGACGCCAGTCTTGGTGTAGAAACCGGGGATACCGGCCCCGCCTGCGCGCATCCGCTCAGCAAGCGTCCCTTGTGGATTGAACTCAAGTTCCAGTTCACCGGATAAATATTGCTTCATAAACAAGTCGTTCTCGCCGACATAAGACGAGCACATTTTGGCGATCTGTTTGGTTTGCAAAAGCAGGCCGAGACCAAAATCGTCGACGCCAGCATTGTTCGAATAGATGGTCAGGTCCGTGGTCCCAGCATCGCGAATGGCTTGGATCGAGAGTTCCGGAATCCCGCATAGGCCAAATCCGCCTGCGGCAATTGTCATGCCGTCAAACAGAACGCCTTCGAGCGCAGCGGCGGCGCTATCATAGACTTTGCTCATGGCCTCTCGTTACGCGGCGGTACTTGCAAAAGCAAGAGACCCGAGCGCGCATTTCGAGTGAACACTTTCGCTCAGCGTGATCTGGTGCTCAATTGTCGGGAGAGGATCGTTCCAAACGGTCGAGATATTCTCGCAGCATCGGGACGCGGCGTGGCCTGAAAGACCGATCAGTCACAGTCATTTCCACGATCCGGTCGATGCGGAACGAGCGGTAAGCCGTTCTGAGCTCACACCAGGCGAGGACGACGAGCGAGCGGTCAAAGAACACGATAGCGAGCGGCTGGATGGCCCGCCGCGTTCGGTTCTCTTCGACGTCGGAATAATCAATTTCGATGATTTGCTCATTGCGGGTGGCGTGCCTCAACGCCTCGATATCAATCGAGATTTCGGGCCGGCAATGAAAGCGTTTGGCGTAGAGAACCGCGTGTTCGAACTCCGCTCGCATACGCTCTGGCAGCGAAGCTTTCAGCTTAGACAGAGCATTCTCAGCCGCTTTCGCCAGCACAGGGTCAGCGACTTGAACGACTTCGCGCAGGCCCAATACGAGAGCTTCCATCTCGTCCCGGCTGAACATCATGGGCGGTAATGCGGGATCTTCCTGTAGGGTATAGCCATACCCCGCCTCGCCATCGATCAAGGCACCAGAGCGGCGCAATGACTCGATATCGCGGTAGATTGTCCGCAAAGAGACGCCGAGCTCCTTCGAAAGCGCATGGGCTTTCACAGGCGCCGGGAAGGTCCTCAGGCACTGCATCAATTGAAGAAGACGGTCACTTTTGGCCATGGTTGACCATACCAAACACTGCTGACAGAAAGTGACAAGAGGGGCGTGCTAGCCAGATGTCAGCAGCAAGGATGTCTCCTCATGATCAAACTCACCGTCTATCCCGCCGCCTTTGAAGAACCGACCGCGAGCCCGTTTTGCATGAAGTCTTTGTGCATGTTGCGAGCCGCTGGTGTGCCGTTCGAAATCATCGAAACGGGCGACCCGCGCAAAGCCCCGAAGGGCAAACTTCCCTTTATCGAGGTCGACGATATGCGGGTCCCAGACAGCGAGCAGATTCGCGGGTTCATTGAGACCATCACCGACGTGGATTTCGATGAGGGTCTTTCAGAGCGCGACCGGGGAATCTCGCGGGCCATCATCCGGATGGTGGAAGAACATATCTATTTCGCGATTGTCGCCGACCGCTGGGGCGAGGATGACAATTGGGAACATGTGAAGGCCGCGTTCTTCAATGAGATCCCAGGTCTTATTCGCGGCTTTGTCACCAGTCACGTCCGCAAACAGGCGCTGGCGCAAGTCAGAGGGCAGGGGACTGGGCTTCATTCGCCTGAAGAACGCTTTGACCGGGTCCGGCGCGACCTGATCGCGATCCGAGAAGTGCTAGGCGATAAGCCCTTCCTGTTCGGGGACAAAGCGACAGCGGCCGATTTCAGTGCCGTTCCGATGCTGCGCGCCGCCATTGTAACGCCGGTTGAGAAGCCAATGGGGCGGTTCATCAAAGGGGACAAGGTTTTGATGGCTTATGTCGAGCGGTTCATGGATCAGTATTATCCGAAACCGGTTGCGGCTTAGCTGTTCAATTCAGAGCAAATAAAAAGGGCGGCTCGTTGGAGCCGCCCTTTGTGTTTCGTGGGCCAGCCGCTGCCGCGGCCTTCTAGCCCTAAAATCAGTCCACCGGACTGATTTTTCGCCTTCGGCGATCGGGCTAGAAGCCCATACCGCCCATGTCTGGCATGCCGCCGCCACCAGGCATTGCTGGCGCGTCTGGCTTAGGTGCTTCTGCGATACCCGCTTCGGTCGTGATCAGAAGACCGGCGACAGATGCAGCGTTCTGAAGCGCAGAGCGAACCACTTTCGCTGGGTCGATAACGCCCATGTCGATCAGGTTGCCATACTCTTCAGTCTGAGCGTTAAAGCCGAAGCCTTTGCCTTTGCCGTTGCGGATTGTGTTCACAACAACAGATCCTTCAACACCAGCATTCTCAGAGATCTGACGAACTGGCGCTTCGAGGGCTTTAGCAACGATATCGATACCAGCTTGCTCGTCATCGTTTTCGCCCGTGACGTCAATGTTGCCAGCCGCTGCGAGGAGGGCTGTGCCGCCGCCTGCAAGGATACCTTCTTCAACCGCAGCGCGGGTTGCGTTCAGCGCGTCGTCGACGCGGTCTTTACGCTCCTTCACTTCGATTTCAGTGGCGCCGCCAACTTTGATCACAGCAACACCGCCAGCGAGTTTCGCCAGGCGCTCTTGCAGCTTCTCACGGTCATAATCAGAAGACGTGTCTTCGATTTGCTTGCGGATCTGGCCCACGCGCGCTTCGATGTCTTTCTTCGTTCCAGCACCGTCAACAACAGTTGTGTCGTCTTTGGTGATATTCACACGCTTGGCTGTGCCGAGCATGTCGAGGCTTACGTTCTCAAGCTTGATGCCGAGGTCTTCAGAGATGACCTGGCCACCCGTCAGGATCGCGATGTCCTGCAGCATAGCTTTACGACGATCACCGAAGCCTGGGGCTTTCACTGCCGCGATTTTCAGACCGCCGCGCAGCTTGTTCACAACCAGAGTTGCGAGTGCTTCGCCGTCAACGTCTTCTGCAATGATGAGAAGTGGACGCTGAGACTGAACAACAGACTCAAGGATTGGCAGCATTGGCTGAAGCGAAGACAGCTTGCTCTCGTGGAGCAGGATGTATGGATCGTCCAGTTCAGCTGTCATCTTGTCAGCGTTGGTGACGAAGTAAGGAGACAGGTAGCCGCGGTCGAACTGCATGCCTTCAACAACGTCGAGCTCAGTTTCGAGAGACTTGGCTTCTTCGACGGTGATCACACCTTCATTGCCAACTTTTTCCATCGCCTTGGCGATCATGTCGCCGATTTCAGCGTCGCCATTGGCAGAGATAGAGCCGACCATCGCGATTTCTGAATTGTCTTTCACTTTGCGCGAGTGGTGCGCCAGGTCTTTGACAACTTCAGCAGCTGCTTTGTCGATACCGCGCTTGAGGTCCATTGGGTTCATGCCGGCAGAGACGCGCTTCATGCCTTCGCGAACGATGGCTTGAGCGAGAACGGTCGCTGTGGTTGTGCCGTCACCAGCAACATCATTTGCTTTAGACGCAACTTCGCGCAGCATTTGTGCGCCCATATTCTCGAACTTGTCTTCAAGCTCGATTTCTTTTGCGACGGTGACACCGTCTTTCGTGGTGCGCGGGGCGCCGAAAGACTTTTCGATGACCACGTTACGACCTTTAGGGCCGAGCGTGACTTTTACAGCGTCAGCCAGTGTGTCGACACCGGCGAGCATTTTTTCGCGCGCAGAGGCGCCGAATTTTACGTGCTTGGCAGCCATAATGCTTACCTTTCAAATTGAATGATTGGAAAAAATGGGAGACGAAGCTTAGCTCTCGATCACGCCCATGATGTCGCTTTCTTTCATGATCAGCAGGTCTTCACCGTCGATTTTCACCTCGGTGCCACCCCATTTGCCGAACAGGATTTTGTCGCCAGCTTTGACGTCGAGCGGAACGCGCTCGTTATCATCACCGATTGCGCCATTGCCAACAGCAAGGACTTCGCCTTCTTGCGGCTTTTCAGTAGCGGTGTCTGGAATAATGATGCCACCAGCAGTTTTGGTAGCTTCTTCAACGCGGCGGACCAGGACACGGTCGCCAAGTGGACGGAACTTCATGAGTAAACCTCTTGTTCGTCAGTTCATTGTGTTTGTTTCGCTAGCCCGATGCGAGTCTTAGCACTCACACCCCTCGACTGCTAACGATGCCGTGCAGTTAGGTCCGGCGACCCCGCACGTCAACAGTTTGGGAGGAGATTTTTTGAGGTCTTCTGCATTTCGTGTCAGCGCCCAAGTTCCTGTTTCAGGAAGGCGTTCTCTTGGCGCAGGAGCTGAAGTTCTTCAACCATTGGAGTCAGGCTCGCGGACAATTCGGCTTCGGTGAAGCGCGGCGTGATGAATTGCGGGCAGTTCCAATCGAAGGCTTCAACCTCAATCGTGAACAGCCGTTCGACCGTACCTTGCCCCTCAATCGCAAGTTCTTCGGCCAGACCTTTATCGACGTCGGCGTCTTGAACGCTTGCGCGGCCCAGCACCTTAAGACGCGCACGATTGGGGTAATCCATCAGAAACAGAGACACGCGCTGTTCGGTTTGGAGGTTTCCGACAGAGACATATTGGCGATTGCCGCGATAATCCGCGAACCCGATCTGGGTGTCAGACAGCACTTTAAGAAAACCGCGTGGCCCGCCGCGATGTTGGATGTAGGGCCAGCCGTCTTCGGACACTGTCGCCATATAGAAGCTGTCGCGCATCGAGATAAAAGCGGCTTCGCGCTCACCGATGCCGGTGGGCGCAGGGCGCGCGGTCATCCCAGCATACATTTCACGGGACCCTCGCACCTCTTGCTCGGCCTTTACGTGGTCGGTGAAGGCTATGTCTCCGAAATGCTTCATTGCGCGCTCCTTGATTGCAGGTGATGTAAGCGCGCGTTTTGGAAATGGAACGCCTCAGCGGTCCATAGGTCCTATGCGAAATCTGACTGAGCCAGGGGGGGGGGTGGCTAATTGGGGGTCTCTGCATCGATGGCGGCGGCTACGATTTGGTAGAGCTCTTCGCGTTTCGCGTGTTCGCGATCGACATCACCGAGCGCAGTTCTCCAATTGCTATTCGTGGCGATTACCAGATTGCGGCTGGGATCGATATAGATGCCCTGGCCAAAGATACCATCTGCAGCGAAGGCGCCGGTGTCATAGGTCCACCATTGATAGCCATAGCCGAGCCCGGGTTCGCCGTATCCAATGCGTTTTGTCGTGGCGCGCTCCAGCCAATCGTCCGGCACCAGGCGTTCGCCATTGATCTCAGCGCCGTCCAGGATGAACTGGCCAAAGCGGGCAAAGTCACGTGTTGCAGCCTGGATGCAGCAGCCGCTAATCTCCGTGCCATCATCATTTAAGAGCCAACTCGCATCTTGCTGCATGCCATAGGGTTTCCAGATTTTCTCTGAGAGATATTCAGACAAAGTTCTGCCGGTCGCTTCGCTGACCAAAACGCCGATGAGATTGGTTTCGCCAGTTGAATAGTTCCAAACCTCTCCGGCTGGATGCGCGCGCGGCAGCATGGCCATATAGCTGACGAGGTTTGAGCCGCCATCTTCAGCGACATGGAGGTTGAACTTTGCAACATCGGAATTCGGGTCGGTATAGGTTTCGTCCCATGCGACTCCAGATGACATGGTCAGGAGCTGTTCGACCGTGACATCATCATAAGCGGAGTTCTCAAGCCCAGGAATGTATTTCGACACGGGGTCATCTAGGCTTTCAATATCGCCATCTTTGACGGCAATCCCGACCAGCGTGGAGGTCAAAGACTTGGCAACAGAGAAACTGGTCCAGCGTCCATCATCTTTAAAGCCGAGCCCATAACGCTCAAGCCGGATGGCGCCGTCTTGTACGACAACCAGAGACGCGTACTGTTGTTCCTGCATATGGGCATCGACATCGATTGGCAGTTGCAATTCAGCGCCGTCCCCAAGCGGGCGAACGTTTCCGGATCCTGGGATCTCTCGCGATTTGATGAGCAACGGAACGCGGTCCATCATCCGAAAGCCTGCTTCCCGTTGGCCATTGGTCCAGAAGAGTACTTCTGCGTCGGTCGGCAGATTGGTGATCAGTCGGCGCCAGTCAGAGCCTATCATCCACCACGTCATGGCCCCGATAAAGGCGACAATCCCAAGTCCAATTGCGAGTTTTCTCATATGCCGCGCTCCTGGTGTCGATTATGATTTGGGTTTGTAAGCTTCATTTTTGAGATTCCAGATCGGCGTCCGTATGACCATCCAGATAATCAGAATGGTCATGCCACCCGCTGGAACAACGGCGATTCTGTAGGGCCCGAACGCGTCGACTAACCAGCCCATAATCGCGGCGCCAAAAGGCGCGCCCGCCATGAATCCGAGCTGGTAGATTGAGAGAACCCGCGCCAGCTGATCCTTTGGGGCCGCGTCCTGAACAATCGACCGACTCATGGCAATTGAGACACCCGCAGACAGGCCCCAGACAAACACAATGGTTAGAAAGGCCTCATGCGGAATACGCGTCATCATAGGCAGGATGGCCAAGGACCCTAAAAGTTGCGCGATGAGCAGAAGGCGGCCTTGGCGTTTGATGTTCTTGATCAGCGAGAGCGCAACGGATGATACGAAGGCGCCGAGCCAAAAGGTAACAAACATATCGCGGATGCCATCGCCGGAAAGACCATAAACGTCGCGATTGATAATCGGGAGCACGACCAAGAAGGCGCCGATGACGAAGATCCCAACGCCGAACATCAAGACCGTCATGGCCCAAAGTTTAGGGTCGCTCGCCACGACTTTGAATCCCTCACCAATGTCACCAAAAGCGGCACCAAATCCGGAGCGCCCGGTTTTCACTTTGCGGCCTTTTGCCAGCATGAAGGCGAGCAAGGCTCCTGCTGCCACGACCGCGCCCTGCAGTGCCATTAGGAACCAGCTGTCGATTGGGCCGACGCCAAACCCGCCGAGCCAATCTGGCATCTTGGTCATCTTGTCGGCATACCCGCCCAGAATGAGCCCGGTAATCTGAGCGGCAAATTGAGCCAGCGTGGCAAAGGCAACGCCTTGTTGCAGTGTGACACCTGATCCAACCCGGCCGCGCCGCTCCACCACTTCGTTCAGGATGGAGTCGCGCGCTGGCATCATAAAGGCGCCAACCGTTCCAAGCGCCAATCCGTAGGCGATCATCAATGGATAAGAGAGGTTGTCGGTTGCCAATGCGAAAGCCAGAGCAAAGGCTGGAAGCGAGGCAAAGACATGCAGGATCATCAAGAGCGATTTGCCGGATGCACGCTCTGCGATCACGCCGCCAAGCAACAAGAAGATGACCGACGGTCCCGAGAGCGCGAGGTTGGCGATGCCAAGTTCTGTTCCGCCCAGGCCGAGCTTATTGGTGATCAGATAGGGAAACAGCACCATTTGCAGACCGAAGGCGACAAACCAGGTCGCCTGCACTGACAGATAAGCCGGCAATTCCACTTTTACGCCGCGGCGGGCCTTCTGGGCCATCATCGATTGTGCGGTCTCTAGCAAGGATGCGCCAGCGCTCATCGCTGAGCCCATGCCGCTCAGGGGGGAACGCGCCTCTTCCAGAATATCTGGATCTTCGAGGTTCTCAGCCGTTTCTGGCTTGTCGCTCATATTTCCTGCCCTTGTTCCCAGCGCGCCAAACTGTCCTGGGAATTGCGATCAGGCAACAGGAAATGTTCGCACATAGCAAGCCTTTGTCTTGGAGCCGCCGCATCTGCATGCTAGGCCGGTTTAAGAAAACTAGGAGAGACATCCATGCGAGCCATGCGTCAGTTGGGGAGTTGGGGGCTGGCTCTATTCTTGATCGCCATGTTTGTGCAGGCGACCATTCATCCGCTGCCAAACCCGCCGGAAGGCAGTGTGAAACTATTTGATCCACCAGGACAGAATATCGTATTCGCCACAATCGCGGCGAACACACAGATTCCCTTGTTCGAACCGACCGGGCGTATCCTGGTCGCAATCGGCGAACTGCTCGCAGCGTTTCTTTTGTTGCTACCGATGACCCGCCGCTTGGGTGCGGCTTTGTCCTTTTTGATTCTGTCAGGGGCGGTTGCTTTCCATCTCATGCCGGAAATTCTGGGCCGCGAAGTGCCGCTTTCATTGAGTGACAGTAGCGTCACCGATGGCGGTCAACTGTTCGCCTTGGCCATCGCAATGCTGGCGGCAAGCATGCTGCTCATGGTTATCCATCCAGGTCGAAACAAAGCCTAATCTCATTGGAAAATTAACGACTTCACTTCAAAGTTGTGCAGATTCACAGCCGGAGCGGTGGCGATGAGCGACCTAAACCCTATTGAAGAGATGCCGAGCGAAACCGGGCATGCGCGGAAGATTCTGCTGCGCCGGTTGATCGACTATATCGCATTGCCGGGCTCTCAAGTGGCGCCTCAGGATCGTTCTATGGGCGGTGATATCCTGCTCGATATGCTGTTCCACGCCACCGATGAGGAACGCTTTCTGTGCGCCAGTCGCTTGTCGAGCATGAGCGAGGCCCCGCGTCGCGTCTTGCGCTATTTGGCGCAATGTAAGCTCGAAATCGCACGGCCGCTGCTCGAAACCAGCGAAGCGTTCGACAGTTCGGACCTACTTGAAATCGTTGACCATGTTTCGATTGAGCACCGGATCCTGATTGCAAAACGGAAACGTGTGCCGGTCGCTGTGGCAGATCAATTGGCGCGCCGCGGCGAAGACGCTGTGGTTAAAGCGCTGCTCACCAATAAAGGGGCAGAGCTCTCTGAAACCGGCATCGATACGGTTGTGAGCCGCTCTCGGTCTGAAGAAGGTTTCGTGGAATTACTGATCACACGCCCAGAACTGAAACCGGCACAAGCCATGGCCATGTTCTGGTGGGCCGATCGTGAGACGCGGCGGACGATTTTGCAGCGACATGCCGCTGACCGATCCGAAATGGTCGGTATGTGCTCAGACGTATTCGCGATCGCTGCGAAAGAAAACTGGGCCGACCCGGTCGCGCGTAAAACCCTGCAACTGATCGAACGACGCCAACGCAACCGCGCTGCAATTGAACGTAGCCCGTTTGAGAGTTTGGAAGACGCGGTAGAAGCAGCAGCAAACTTAGGCATGTCTCCGGAACTGGTCCAAGAGATTGGTTATCTCGCTGGCATCAAACCCGTGACAAGCGCGAAAATTCTGAGTGATCCGGGCGCCGATGGCATCGCGGTACTGTGCAAAGCGACCGGCCTTAAGAAGCCGTCACTCCGAAATTTTTGGCTCGCTCTGAAACGTCCTTTACAGGGGCCGGATGGAGATGTGGATCAGATGTATGCCTACCTTGAAGAGACATATGATCTTCTTACGGTTGCAAAGGCGCAAACCACATTACGGTATTGGAATTGGTCGCTTTCTTCTGCCTTCTCGCCTCGCAAAGCTGCAGACTCTGGCATTGAGTCCGATGAAGCGAATGATGAGTCGACCTTCTCAACAGCCAGGCGAACGGCCAGCCTGGTTTTTGGGAAATAGGTAATTTTTCGCACATGGCTGGTCGGTTTAGACTGGTCAAATCGTCATTACAGTTCTAATTGCGGCTCTCACTAAGTAAGAATTGGGAGCGCAAAGCGCGTGGGCTACTTTCTAGGATTGATCGTTGTTCTGATTGCGCTTTGGACGGGTTTGTCAGGCGAGTACACGCTGACAAAACCACTGATCGCGACGCTTGGCGCTATTTCAATTATTCTGTCAGCGCTGCTGGCCTACCGGTTCGACATTGTCGATCGCGAAGGCTCTCCTTATGCGCGGCTGTTGCCACTCGTTGCCTATTGGGCATGGCTTGTGGTTGAGATTTTCAAAGCGAACTGGGTTGTGATCAAGGCTTGCCTTCGTTCGACGCTCGACATCAACCCCGCTCTGGTAAAAGTCAAAACAGGTTGTGAAAGCGATCTCGCAAGAACCGTATTTGCCAATTCGATCACACTAACCCCAGGCACCGTCAGCGTTGAAGTCGAGGGTAACAAGATCCTCGTGCATGCGCTCTATGAAGACTCTGCTGGGCCGGGCGCGTTTGATGAAATGGATCGCCGGTCTCGCGAAGCCTGCGATGGAAAGGCATCAAAATGATTGGGGCCGCCGCGATTGCGCTTGTTATTGCGATAGCATTGATGCTGATCCGCGCTTTGAGCGGACCGACCTTGTATGACCGCGTGCTCGCGGTGAACTCGCTCGGGACGAAAATTATCCTGCTCTTGGGTGTGATCGGGTTTTTGACCGGGCGGCCCGACTTCCTAGATATCTCAATTCTGTATGCCCTGATCAATTTCGTCGCGACAATCGCGATTTTGAAATTCTTCCGCTACCGTTCTTTCCAAGTGTCCCTGACCCGACGCGACAAAGGAGGGACGAAATGACAGAACTCTTAGAGCTTTGGAATGGCATTCGCCCGGCGCTGGGATCCGCGCTGATGCTAGTCGGTGCTGTTCTCGCGGTGATCGGGACGATTGGCGTTTTGCGGTTCCCAGATTTTTATTCGCGGCTCCACGCCGCCAGTGTGACAGATACAGCCGCCGCGACTTTGGCGCTGGTCGGCATGGCTTTGCTCGCACCAAGTCTGGCGGTCGTGTTTAAGCTCGCTGTGGTTTGGCTGTTTCTGTTCTTGACCGGCCCAACATCTTCACACGCGCTCGCCAACGCCGCCCATACCGCTGGCTTGCAGCCACTGATCGGTCGCATGGGCAGTGATAATGGAGGCGAGGGATGACCGGCTTTGAGGGCGCAACGCTTGCGATTGATCTGCTCAATATTACGCTTCTGACCATCCTGTTCGTGGTCGCCATCGCGATTGCGCGCCTGCGTAGTCTGTTCGCGATTGTCATGCTGTCCGGCATCTATTCGCTTGTTTCCGCGACTTGGTTTGTCGCACTAGACGCGGTCGACGTGGCATTTACCGAGGCGGCCGTCGGCGCTGGGATTTCAACCGCGCTCTTCTTAGGGGCGATGGTGCTGACCTCTCGAACCGCGAAAGCCGAGAAGGGCGCGACACGAATTGTGCCTTTGCTCGTCGTGATTGCGACAGGCGCTGTCCTGATTTATGCGACAATCGATTTGCCGGGCTTCGGCGATCCGACATCGCCCGCGAATACAGGCGTCGGTGTTGATTTTATTGAGCGAACCTATCCTGAAATCGCTATTCCGAACATCGTGACCGCGGTGCTCGCCAGCTATCGTGGCTTCGATACGCTGGGCGAAGTTGGCGTGGTGTTTGCGGCCGGGCTCGCGGTCTCGTTGCTGCTTGGGTTTGGCGAACGCTCGCTGGGTGCAAGTGTGCGGCGTGAGGATCGTCTGACGGCTCCTAAGAAAGATGAGGAGGAGTCATGAAGGGCGACCATCACGTCATCCTCCGCGTCGTTGCGAAAGCGCTGATCCCGATCATCGCGCTGTACGGCTTCTATGTTCACTTCCACGGTGAATACAGCCCTGGCGGCGGTTTCCAAGCCGGTGTGATCTTGGCGGTTTGTATCATTTTGTATTCGCTTATTTTTGGTATCGCACCGACCATGCGGGCTGTGACGCCCGGCTTTGCGCGGTTTATCGCTGGGCTTGGCTTTATCATCTATGTTGGCGTTGGTTTTTGGGCGCTCGCGATGGGCGGAAACTTCCTTGAATACAACGCTTTGTTCCGGGAAGAAGCGGGCGGGCATATTGGCCAACATACGGGTATTATCGTGATTGAAATCGGCGTTCTGTTTGCGGTTGCGGGATCGATGGTGACCATTTTCTACGCGTTTGCTGGACGCGTTAGTGAAATCCGAGACGAGGACTGGTAGCGATGCTGGAATTCATCCTCGAGCGCGGCAACTATTGGGCGATCATCGGCTTGATGATGATCGGTCTGTATATCGCCTTTGCGGCAACAAATCTGATTAAGCGTTTGATTGGATTGGGGCTTTTCCAAACCTCGATCATTCTGTTTTACACATCATTGGCGCGGATCGATGGCGGTACAGCGCCGATCCTCTTCGGCAAGGATTATAAGAAAGACAAGGCGCACGGCGAAGGCTATGCCGAAGGCGCAGACCATGCTGGCGAGGCCGCCGCGCATGGCGATCACGCTGCCGATGCAGCTTATGGCGCCGCCAAGGCCTATGGCGAAGCGAGCATCGAGAATGTCTATTCGAATCCATTGCCGCATGTTTTGATGCTGACCGCGATTGTGGTCGGGGTTGCGACTCTGGCAGTTGGTCTGGCAATTATTGTCCGCATCCGAGAAGCTTATGGCACGGTTGAGGCCGATGAAATTCGCGCCATGGATCTGGAAGTCGCGATTGCAGAGGCTGCTGCAGACGCAGAGCATGGTAAGGCGGGGACGGTATGATCGAGTTCATTTCCTCCTTGGTGCCGCAAGATCTCGCGGCACATGCACCGGCATTGTTGATCGCGATTCCAATGCTGATGGCACCGATCGCAGCGTTTATGCCGAGCGGCCGGATTGCCTGGATCTTAAGCATCCTTGCAACCGGCTTCTCGCTCGTCATGGCGATTGTGCTGCTCTCGCAAGTTCAATCAATTGAGGGCGGGGCGGTCATTTCCTATGCGATGGGTGGATGGCAACCAGATGCCGGGATCGAGTTTCGAATTGATGCCTTGAATTCCATGGTGCTGCTTTTGGTCAGCGCGATTGGATTTCTTGCCGCGATCTTTAGTTGGCCAACCGTTCAAGCTGAGATCAGAGACGCCAAAACGGCAATGTTCTATGCCGCTTATCTGGTTTGCTTTACCGGGCTGACAGGCGTCGCTTCGACGGGCGATGCGTTCAACCTCTTCGTCTTCCTCGAGATTAGTTCGATCGCCACTTATGTGCTCGTGGCGCTTGGCGCATCGCGAGATCGCCGCGCGCTTCCAGCAGCGGGCAATTACCTCCTGATGGGAACCATCGGCGCGTCCTTCTTCGTGGTCGGCGTCGGCTTCCTATATGCCGCGACCGGTACGCTGAACATGGCCGAACTGGCTGTGCGTCTGCAGGACGTTCAGGAAAACAAAGCGGTGTTTGCCGGCTATGCGTTTATTGTCGTCGGGCTTGGCATTAAGGCGGCGATGTTCCCGCTGCATCAATGGCTCCCGAATGCGTACGCTTACAGCCCGAGTTTCGTCACCATGTTCCTCGCCGCGACGGCGACGAAGGTTGCGATTTATGCGCTGGTGCGGTTCCTGTTTACAGTCTTCGGGCTCGAGTTCTCCTTCGAAGGATCGACTTTGATTTGGATCCTGATGCCGATGGGCATTGCGGCGATGATCGCGTGTTCGTTCCAGGCGGTGTTCCAGACCGACGTACGCCGAACCTTGGCTTACTCATCCGTTGCGCAAGTCGGATACATGCTGCTGGGGATTTCGATCGGTACCGCTGCTGGCGTCTCTGCTGGCTTGTTCCACCTCGTAAATCACGCGTTGATCAAAGGCGCGCTGTTCATGGCTCTGGCCGGGGTCGTGCTGACTTACAAGGGCACGTCGCTGCGGGATATGCGCGGCCTAGGGCGCAGCTCGCCATGGACGATGACCGCGTTCGCGATTGGTGCGGTTTCTCTAATCGGGATTCCGTTAACGGCCGGGTTCCAGTCGAAGTTCGCGCTCGTGAATGCGCTATTCGAGTATGGCTGGTGGTGGGCTGTTGCTGTGGTCATGTTCTCAAGCCTGCTGGCGGTTGTGTACATGGGACGTATTTTGGAAGCGGTGTTCTTCCGCGCGCCAACAAACCCGAACAAACGGCACAAAGAAGCGCCGCTTATCATTCTCATTCCATTATGGATTTTGGCGCTCGCCAATATCTGGGTTGGCGTTCAAGGCGGCTTTGTCGCTGGGCTCGCTGAAGATGCTGCGGCATCACTGTTTATTGGAGGCGCGCCATGAACGGTGAATTCGCTATTGCAGCCGCGCTGATCCTGCCGCTGTTGATTTGCGCAGGGATTTGGCTTGTCGGCCGCCTTCCGGATCTTCGCGAAGGTGTAACACTGGTCGGCGCTGGCGTGCTGTTCTTCATCGCTGTGACGATTGCTCTGAAAGTTAGCGCGGGCGAACCAGTTGAACTCAGCCTTGGAGAAGCGGTCCCTGGGCTCGAGTTTGCCTTCCGCGCGGAACCGCTTGGTGCGCTGTTCGCCGTCGTGGCGAGTGGGCTTTGGATCGTCAATAGCTTCTATTCTATCGGCTATATGCGCGGCAATCGTGAGCGCAATCAGACACGGTTCTATATGTGCTTTGCGATCGCGCTGTTTGGCGCGATGGGCGTGGCGCTGTCGGCCAATCTCTTCACGCTGTTCGTGTTCTACGAGATCTTGACCCTGTCGACCTATCCGCTGGTGGCGCATAAGGGCGATGCGAACGCCCAGCGCGGCGCGCGGATTTATCTGATGACGCTGCTTGGGACATCGATTGGCTTCCTGCTGGTTGCCGTAATCTGGACCGGCGCTTTGGCTGGCAGTTTGGACTTTGTACCGGGCGGTCTTTTGCAACAGGCCGAAGGATTGACCCCGGTTGTCGCAAGCGCGCTTTTGCTCCTGTTTGCGTTCGGGGTTGGTAAAGCGGCCTTGATGCCATTCCATTTTTGGCTGCCCAATGCCATGGTTGCGCCGACGCCGGTATCAGCGCTGCTGCATGCGGTGGCCGTTGTGAAGGCGGGCGTGTTCACCATCCTCAAAGTTGCGATCTACATTTTTGGCGAAGAGATATTGAACGCCACGGCCTCGAGGGAGTTTATCCTCGGGGTGGCCTGTTTCACCATCGTGACGGCGTCTCTCATCGCGATGACGAAAGATAACTTGAAAGCGCGATTGGCTTATTCGACGGTTGCACAGCTGGCTTATGTCACTTGCGGCGCCATGCTCGCAGATCCTGCAGGGTTCTTGGGCGGGTCGCTGCAGATTGCCGCGCACGCGGTCGGCAAGATCACGCTCTTCATGTGCGCTGGAGCGATCTATGTCGCGACCGGTAAGCAGAACATTTCGGAGATGCGAGGTCTCGGCAAACGAATGCCATTGATCTTTATCGCCTTCTTCATCGCATCACTGTCGATCATCGGTATACCGCCGCTCGCCGGTGACTGGCCGAAATATGAGTTGATGCAAGGCGCAGCCGATGCCGACCTGGACTATGTCCCATACATCCTGATCGTGTCGTCGCTGTTGAATATCGCTTACTTGCTTCCGATCCCAATTCTCGCGTTGATGCCGCCGCCAGGAAGCGGGGAGCCAGCTCAGTATAAACGCCCGGGCGGGGCGCCGATGCTGACCGTGGCTGCTCCATGTTTCACTGCGGCCCTCTGTTTCATCATGTTCTTTACGGTCGGGCCTATTTCCGACTTCCTGGAGCCTGCGACCGGTGAGCGCGTCCCAGCGGCCTATATGACGACCCCCGGAGGTCAGCCATGAACCTTCCTCCAGAACGCGATTCCAGCGGGCGCTTTGTAAAGCCTGAACAGGAACCTCCAAAGCCGAGCGATCATGAGATGCACCCGATGTCTCGGATCTTGTTCGGTTGGGTCGGGTCTCCGCGAACCCCCTTGGTCTTGTTGATCCTGACGGTCGTGATTGCAATCGGATTGGTCCTGTTTGATTTCGCCGTCGATCGTGACGAGTATGTCGATATGGCGAACGCCAACGGTTTCTATGCCGTCTGGGGGTTTGCAGCCTTCGCGCTTGCTGTTCTCTCTGGCTGGCCGCTTGGAAAACTGCTTCGCCGCGACGAAGACTATTATGGCGAAGCGGATACGACGCCGCATGATGTGGAGCAGGATTCATGAGCGGGCTGATTGGACAAATCAATCCGGGTCTGTTGCTGATCCTGGTTGGCTTTGCTGGGTGTTTGACCCCGGTGCAGCGTGTGCGCCAGGCCCTAATGGTCGCCACACCAGTTGTTGCAATCCTCCTCTTAGCGACAGCTGAACGCGGGACGGATCTCGCCACAGCATCCGTGATTGGCTTGGACTTGGTGCTCTACAAGGTTGATAGTCTGTCCTTTATTTTCGGGCTCGCCTTCCTAATCGCGGCACTGCTGAATGCGATCTATGCGCTGCATACCGATGATCGGCTGCAGGACGGTATGGCGCTCGCTTATGCGGGGGCGGCGGTGGCCGCGACCTTTGCTGGCGATCTAATGACGCTGTTTATCTTCTGGGAGATTACGGCCGTTAGCTCTGTCTTTTTGATCCTGCGCGCTGGAACCAAAGCGGCGTACCAGGCGGCGATGCGATATTTAGGAGTCCAGATTCTGTCTGGCGTTTTGCTGCTCGATGGGCTTGCTTACGTTTACAAATCGACCGGCAGCCTTTCCATGGAGGCGTTTACTTCCTTCGATCAGCCCGGTGTGAAGTTCATCTTCGCGGCATTTGCGATCAAAGCGGCATTCCCGTTCCTACACAACTGGCTGCAGGATGCTTATCCAAAATCAACTGTGGTTGGCGCCGTGGTTCTTTCAGCCTTTACCACCAAGCTCGCTGTATACGCATTTGCGAGAATGTTCCCAGGCTTTGAGATCTTGATCTGGATCGGGGCGATCATGACGGTCTTCCCAGTCTTCTTTGCGGTTATCGAAAACGATTTGCGGAAGGTCTTGTCCTACTCGCTTAACAACCAATTGGGCTTCATGATCTGTGCGATCGGTATCGGAACGCCTTTGGCGATCAATGGTGCCGCCGCGCACGCTTTTGCGCATATCATTTATAAGGGTCTGCTCTTCATGAGTATGGGCGCTGTGCTCTACCGTGTCGGTACAGCGAAGGCGAGCGAACTTGGCGGCCTGTACAAGTCGATGCCGTGGACAACCATCTTCTGTATCATTGGCGCTGTCTCAATTTCGGCTTTCCCGCTCTTCTCAGGGTTTGTTGCGAAAGCGATGACGATGAGCGCTGTAGCACATGAAGGTTATGTGATTGTCTGGATGATGCTCCTCTTTGCGTCTGCAGGTGTCCTGGAGCATTCTGGCATCAAGATTCCGTACTTTACCTTCTTCGGTCATGATAGCGGCATACGCGTCAAAGAAGCGCCGTTTAACATGCTTCTCGCAATGGGGATGGCAGCCTTCATCTGTATTGCGATTGGCCTGCCGACGATTGGCGGATTTGGCTATGGTTGGTTGTACAATATGTTGCCATGCACGGTGACCGCGCCAGCGGATGTTTGTTTGATCTCAGGTGAGGAGATAAAACCATACAAGCCCTACACGCTTGATCATGTGCTGACGCAGCTACAGCTCCTAATGTTCGCTGTGCTTGCCTTCATGCTGCTCAAACGGTTCGGACTTTATCCACCGGAAAAACCTGGGACGATTCTCGACACAGATTGGGTCTTCCGCAAGCCAGGTTATGGCATGGTGAAGTGGGCAGGTACGGTTTGGGGCAAGGTTGGCCCAGCCATGACAGCGTTCTTCGGGCGGATTGGGTCTCAAACCTTTGAGAAGATCGAAACGACGTTTAGTCCACGGGGGGCGCTGGCGCGTGGCCCGCTGACCGTCAGTATGGCGATGTGGTCTGCGGTCTTGCTTGGTATAGTGATGCTGGTTGTGCTGCTCGCCTAAACAATCGACAGTTTAGATAGTAACCCTGGCAAGTCTAATAGATCCTGCCATGTGGCTTTTGTCCTATACCAGAAAGAAAACTGGACTTAGCCCAGAATAGTTCTGCAATTTTTCGTTTACTCCCCTCCGGCAGCAATCATATATATTTGTCGTTACAAAGGGGTACGTTAATGAGCGACGATTTTAACCGCGATGATGCGGCGCCGGCGGTTATACTGGAGTATGCGTCTGATATTGTATCGGCATATGTCAGCAATAACCCAATCCAGAGCGAAGAACTTCCAGGATTGATCAAGGATGTTCACGCGACTCTAAATGAACTTAAGTCTGCGAAGGGGACAGAGGCGACCCCAGAGCCAGCGATCCCGATCAAAAAGTCGATCACCGATGATTTCTTGATTTGCTTGGAAGATGGCAAGAAATTCAAATCGCTGAAGCGGCACCTGCGATCTAAGTACGGTATGAGCCCGGAAGAGTATCGTGAGAAGTGGGGCTTGCCATATGACTATCCAATGGTGGCACCGAGCTATGCACGCAAACGTTCGGCACTCGCCAAAGAAATGGGTCTTGGAAAGCTCGAAAAATAGTTCGAATTCGAAACAAAAAACTTGATTCGAATTCGAAATGAAAGTATTTGGTAATATAGATTAAAAATTTACTACATCTCCTCTTGCGTGGTGATTCGAACTGATTCATTCATGATGAAACGAATCACCACGGGGGTGGCAATGGGATATATGTCAACGGATTTTCCGGGGCTTACACTGGCACAATCAAAGCTAATCCATCATTGGCGCGCGTGCTGCTATAATGGTCAATTGCCGATCCGCGAGCACTTAGATCCTGGTGAAATTCGAGCGCATCTTGCTGAGGTGTCGATCATCGAACTGGGGCGCGACGAAGAAGCACGATTTCGCCTAACAGGCTCCGGATTGCGGAAGGTATTTGGCCGCGACATGCGCGGACGTACGCTCGATGAATTGGATCAATCGGCCTTCGAAATGGTCACTCTCGGCTTGCGGCGTGCGTGCGATGAGCAAAGACCTGTTGGCGGATTGATTGAACGAGCGCTCAAGTCGCATGCCTGGCTAAGACTGCCTCTGCGGCGGATTGGGAATATTGTTCAAGTCTTGTGTCACGATGAGCTCATTCCAAATGCACGTTTACGAGGTGAATGCGACAGCGAGTTCAACATTTCATCGCCGTCTATACATAACTTAGCTGCCTGAATTCATTGGAATAAGGAATCTTTACTAGGAAAATATTCCTACAACTAATTCCCACATGTTAATCTCTGGGTCCGGTCTGGCGAAGGAGTAATGGTGTGGGAAGTCAACAACGGCTCGATAGAAACAATGCGCGGCTAGCAGCGAGCCTTGTCGGGTATGCGCTTGAGGTCAAAGCGGAAGAGATCATGTTGCCCGAACGCGGGCGGCGGGAGTTGGTGCGGGCGCGGCAGATAGCGATGTATTTGGCGCATGTGGCCATGAGTATGAGCCTTTCGCGCGTGGCGTTTGCGTTTGAACGCGATCGCTCGACCGTCGCGCATGCTTGCCATCGCATTGAAGAGATGCGCGACGATGCAAAGTTCGATTCTTGGTTAGAGGCGCTTGAGCAAGGCATCGAAACGTTTTCACCGCTGTTGACGCATCTGGCATGAATCGCCGGCTCATTCGCGCTTTGCAAAGAGGTGGCGTGGCAGCGCAAACCCAGGAGAACACCTGGGGCGTCTGGCGATCGAAAGATCGACGCGGGCGCATTATCGGTACATTGAATGGCGCAGAGGTCGAGGTGCTGCGACTGCGCCGCGAATTGAAACCGCTCGGCGCTGAGGCAAACCGCGTCTTGACGTGGGCTGGAAGCCGAGCCGAGGCAACGGTCAGCGTTGCGGAAGCACCAGATCTGGAGCGCCTTGGTGCGGCTAATGGGCGGTCTTTGCTCGAAACTCTGATCGCCAATTGCGTGTCTCAAGCACTGCGATCAAGTATCCGAAAGGCGTGCCAAAGTTTTATGGCCGATCTTGAGTCGGTCGATCGCGTCGGCCATGCAAAGACGATGAACTGGGATGCCCTGGGGCAGCCGCGTTCGGCCAAGGGGCAGCGTCCTGATCCCGGCTATCGCCCCTTGCAGGTAGGCGGTGCAAACGCACGCCTCGAAGCGCTTCATTCGGCCTTGGGCGATGATGATCTTCGTTTTTTGATGAAGCTCGTGGTGCGTGAGGCGTCGCGCACCGCGCTCGCAAAATACTTCGCGCTTCGCCCAGTGCTTGCTGAACAGCGAGGCATGGCGCTCTTAAGGCGATTGGTGGCGGCTTATGGGGCCTGAGTTGCGACAGACTGAATGCGCGCGAGCATGGAGGCGAGCCCATTTGAGCGTTGAGCGCTCAATGCCCCTGTAACGCCAATCTTAGCTAAGAACGCGTCGGCGTCGAAGGCTTTGATTTCGGCGCGCGTGGCTCCAGAAAATAGTCGGATGAGAATAGAAATCAGGCCAGAGACAATCATCGCATCGCTTTCGGCGCGGACTTCAATTCGATCGTTTTTGGCGGGAGTCAGGACCATCCAGACTTGCGAAGCACAGCCGCGCACTTTGGTCTCTTCGATACGTTCTTCAGGTGCGAGGGTAGGGTTCGCTTTACCAAGATCGATGATATGCGCGTAGCGGTCTTCCCAATCATCGAGAAACCCAAATTCTTCTTCAATCTCAATGGCGCGTTCGTCTATCGTCATGCCCGGCATTTGGGACGGAACACGCGAAAAGAAAAGCCCTCAACTGTGCCAGCGAAATTTGAATGAGAGAAAAAAGGCTGCAACGCCAATATTCCAAGTGGAAACTAGGAGTATTGGCGTTGCAGCTAGATGCGACAGGCTGGAAGGAGACTCAAGCAGCTTGCCGATTGGAGGGGTCTTCAAGTCGTGCGACTTCGAACGTGAGCCAAGCATAATGGCTCTCCAGTCGAGTGACGGCTGAAATGTCGATTTCAGGACGCGTGGCAAGTTCCTCGCGCCAAGCTTCAAGCACGCGAATTTGGCGCCTGAGCCAGCAGATCATAGCTGTGTCGTCGAGGGGCATACACATGGGAGGGTCTCCTATTGTCCAAATTGCCAAGAAGCGGTGATTTTGAAGTTCCGACCGGGTTGAGATACGCCAGCGAACACGCGCTCATAGTCTTCGTCAAAGACATTATCGACACCGAGGTCGAGGCGCAGGCCATCTGCAAACTCAGGACTCCAGGTCGTATAAAGATCGACCACCATATAGCCGTCGCGTTCGTCTTGCAGGGTGAAGCCGCCTGCACCATCCGAAACGCGTTGCTCAAAGTCGCTCGCATGTTGAACGCGGGCGCCGATACGCGAATTCCATTCTGGGACTTTTAAGCCGAGATTTATGGCGACGCGGTCAGGCGTTAGTGACCCCAAATCTGCGCCGTTCGTTAGGTCAGTGCCCTCAACGGTGGAATAGCTGGCAATCGCGAAGAAGCGATCGGTGTCATAGTGCAACTCGCCTTCCCAACCTTCGAGTTCGGCTTTGTCGACATTCGAGGACTCAGATGTTCCGAACGTACAGGGTTGGAAAAAGGGTGGGGCGAAGCATGTCGGGTCTGGCGCAGCATTGACCGACAGATTGATCAGCTGGTCAGCATCGGTCTGATAATAGGAGACCTTGGCCTGAAGTCGATCGCTAGAAACCAGGACTTGATTGAAATCGACCCCTGCGCCGAATTCGACGGTTTCGGTCTCTTCCGGAACCAGGTCAGGATTCGGGATGAAATTGTTCGGCGCTAAAACGAAAGATCCCATAGCCGGGTTGAACAGAACCGGGTGCGGCACGTTGAAGTGGAGCCCATCAAGATACAGCTCGTTGATTGAGGGGGCTCTGAAGCCTTCAGAGTATGAAGCAAAAAGCCTCAGCCATTCTGCGCCGGCGGGGGCGAAGCTCGATGCAATCCGCGGCGAAACCGCATTGTCTGAATTGTCCTCACCTGGGGCGATGCTGGAAGAGCTTTCAAACTCATCATAGCGAATGCCCGGGATCACTACGAACTGGCCTGCTGGCGTCTCAACAACCGCTTCGAGTTGGACGAAGAGGCCCATAAACTCACTCTCGCCATTTGGTACGCCGCCGCGCAGGCCGGTATCGGTTTGGTCATCGATTCCAACTTGCTCATCTCGGAACCAGTCGCCACCGACCGTCAGCGTGGTTTCTGCGGCTCCAAGGGTGAAGCGCGAAGCGTTACGGATCCCGAAGCCCGTGGTTTCGATATCTCTGACAGTTGTCCGCGGAATCGTGACATCAAACTCATCGACCTCGCTTGAGGTTTGATACGCCGTCAGGCCGAGATCGATCCAATCATTCGCCTCTGGATTAAAGTTGACGGCGAGACGAAACGTATCGGTGGTAATGTCCTTTTCAACGTCTCGGTCGAGGATGCTGTCGCCAGTCCCAGCTGTCCCTTGGCCATTGTTTGGTTCGATCGCCGTATTGGTGAAGCGTTGCCAGGACCCCTCGATTGTTAGGGCATCGGTCAAGGCGTAGCTGCCTTTCAGAAGCGCTGTTTGGATGTCATCATCAGATGGCAAATTCGCGCCGGATCCCAGCTCTATGTCGCCAGATTGGCGAATGCCGAAGCTGGCTAGGCCGTCAAATCCGTTCTGGCGGGTATAGGCTGTGAAGGATGCCAGCGTCTCTTCATTGACGCTTTGATAGCCCAGGCGGGCGCGGCCACCCCAGGTTTCGTCTTCGCCGAGCAGATCGTCTGCATCGACGCTTTCAAAGGCGAGGACACCGCCAACGGCGCCTGAGCCATAGAGAGCTGAGGCCGGTCCGCGGACGACTTCGGCAGAGCCGATCAGTTCAGGGTCTAAGAAGAACCGTCCATCATGCGCTGAGGTAAAACTCTGGCGCGCGCCGTCGAGCAAAATCAGAACGTTTTGGCGAGAGAGCCCCCGAAGGGTCGGGAGCTGGCCCGTGCGACGCGGGCCGCCTACGAAATCGAGTCCTGGGACATCACGCAACGCATCAGAGATCGAGGAGGGCGCCAGCGTATCGAGCGCTTCACGATCGACCACGGTGACTTGCCCGGGATAGTCAAATACCGGAATCGGGTTCGACGTCCCGTAGACCGTTACGACATCTTCGACGCGTTCATTGTCGGCATCGACGTCCTCACTGTCATCTGCTGCTGCAATTGGGGCGAGAACGAGCGCTGTTGATGCGGCGAGCAGGGCACGAAACGCAGCGCGCCGAAAATGGTCTGACATATTGTTTCTCATGTCTTTTGTTGTTCCTCATGTCTTCATTTTTGAGAATCAATCGCATTTGCAAAAACTTGGGTATACGTAGCTTTCCGCAATTGCAAGTCATTATCACTTGCGATACATTTTCTTCAGTCTTGATTTATTAAGCCAACGGAGCTCATTGGAATGTCGACCCAAACCGGTCTGTTCGCCGCAGCAACTATCGCCACTCTTTCTCTAACAGGGTGCGCCGCAACCTCAGTCGCAAAGGCCGAACTCCCCGCATCCGAGTCGGAGGCGATCTCAACTTTCGAGCAGGACCGTGAGTCTATTCTCGCGATGGCTGGCGACTATAAAGTGACCTTTGACTTTACGGAGACTGTCTCATTTGTTGATGGCTACGAGCTTAAAGAGCCGAAACTGTCAGGCGGGCATGAGTCGGTTCGCGTGGTCGAAGATCGCGGCGACTTTATTAGCTTGCAGCATCTTCTGGTCGTCGGGCCGGATGAGTCGCCCTTCGTCGTGAAACACTGGCGCCAGGATTGGAAATATGAGCCCGCACGTGTCCTCACTTTTATCGGTGGCAATGCGTGGGAATGGCAAACTGTCTCGCCATCAGAGCGTGCCGGGACTTGGTCTCAAACAGTTTACCAGGTCGACGACGCGCCGCGCTATGGCGCCGTTGGAACCTGGACCTATGAGGATGGCATTGCAGAGTGGACCCCGCCGCAAGAATGGCGCCCTCTGCCGCGCCGGGATATGACGACGCGTGACGATTATCATGCCGTCGATGCGGTCAATCGCCATGTCATCACGCCGTGGGGCTGGGTGCATGAGCAAGATAATTCCAAGCTGATGCTGGACGGTACGCCGCAGGCGTTGGCGCGTGAAGTTGGCATCAACACGTATCGCGCCTTTGATGATTATCCGGTTTCGGCTGCCGATGAGTACTGGGCGGGAACTGAAGCGTTCTGGGCCGGTGTGCGCGCAGAATGGAACCGTATCGAGGCCGAGCATGAGCGGTTCGCGATCACGATCAAAGGCGAAACTGAAGACCTCTACATGCCGCTTCTGGAGCTCGCGCAGGAGGTGAAAGCCGGTGAAATGGATCTGGAGCCTGCACTGGAGACAGCGCGGGACGTAATCAACGGGTTCGTGACGCCTGAGATTGGACTTCTCGCCGACCGCCTGCGTCCGAAGGTCGAGTTCGCAAGCCTCGAAGAGTAATGCGGAATTATGCCGTTCTGGCCATCGCTGCGCTCGCGTTCGCGGGTGCAGCGGCGGCCGACACAGCTTATATTGAGCCGTCCACATTCTCTCCGAAATTGGACCAAACCATCACTGTGGAAAGCTCGTTCAACGATTATTGCTGTGCCCCGAAATATGCGGTTCGATCGCAGGCTTTTGCCGTGATATCGCCAGATGGCGTGAGCCACGTGCCGGATCGTATCGAACTTTTCTCGAACAGTTCGATCATCGAGCAAAAGATTGACGAGGCCGGAACAACGCGCATCACGACCGGCGAGCGTCTCGGCCGCAAAGGCGGCGAGTATGTGCTCGTCGACGGCCAGTATCATATGGTGAATAGCGAGGATGCTGAGCCGTTCGAGATTCCGGAAGGGGCGCCAATCCTATCATCACAGACAGCTACGGTTTCCGATACCTATGTCACGATTGGCGCGGCGACTTGGGATAGTGTGCATGTGCCGGTTGGTCGATTGGCGATGGCGCCTGTCCAGCATCCATCAGGGCTGAAAACCGGAGACATTTTTGAATTGATCGTCACGTTCGATGGCGCCCCGCTGGTTGGGCAAGCCATGGTCCTGACGCGGAGCGGACAAAAAGAGCGCGCTGGCGACGAAGGTCTCGCACTGACGACCGATGAGATGGGGCGCATCGCCGTTGAACTCGCGCATTCTGGGACACATCTACTCATGACCCGTATGCAGGCGCCTGCGCCTGATGGGGCGGAAACCGATATTCGCAGCTATACGACGTCTCTTACGTTTACGGTTTCGCGATAGCGCGCCTCAACCTTACGTTGAAAGCAATTCCGCCGGGTCGAGCTCTAACCGTTTGATCCGCTCCTGAATGCGTGGCCATTCTTCATTCAGAAATTTAGCGCGTTCACTCTCTAAAAGGCGGGCACGGGAATTGGGTGAGACTTCAGCGCCAATGCCGCGGCGTTTGATCGTCAAACCTTCCTTATCGAGCTCTTGGAATACCTTTGCTGCGGTGAGGGGGCTAACATTGAACTCGTCAGCGACGCCCCGCACAGACGGGAGCAGCTCACCTTCCGGGTAGATGCCGTCAATCACGCGCCGGATAATGATGTCTGTGATCTGCCGGTAAATCGGCAGGTCATCATTCCAGACTGGGTTTGCGTCACTCATCAAGATGATTCCAATTGCTCCAGAAGCCTGTTTGAGCGGGCTTCGCGATGATGTTCAACCTAAAGCATATTTTTCTTGTTGACAAGTGAACTATGCGTGTGGTGTATTAGGTATGTAATACAGTGAGGCGATAGAATGAAACCGCTGCCAAAGATGAAACGCAAAGGCGATGCACCCGACAACACCGTTGCTGTCGTTCCGCATCCTTCGACACGTGAGGCTCGTCAATCCAGCCAAGCGCAGGATATGGACAGCCAGCGGGTACCGTCCAACCCGATTACGCGAAACCGGCTCTTAATCGGTGCAGCGCTCGCCATAGTTTTGGCCGGTGGCACCTATGCTTATTTTGGAGATGCGCTGAACCCTGCTGCCAGCGTCTCTGAAGCGCGGATGACGATCGGGGCGGTCGCAATGCGGCCGTTTGAAGAAAGCATCCCGGTCAACGCCATGTTGATCCCAGAGCGCACGGTCTACCTCGATACGGTTGAAGGCGGGCGGGTCGTCAAACGCCATCAAGAAGACGGTACCTATGTAAACGCGGGGACGCCGCTCATCACGCTCCGCAACAAATCGCTTGAGCTCGATGTGATGAACCGAGAGGCACAGTATACGCAGCAATTGAGCAGCTTGGCGCAGGCTCAGATCGCATTCGATCAGAATATGCTGCGCTACGACCAAGACCTGATGAATGCTGAGTTGGAGATCGACCTCACGCGCGCTGATCTCGATCGCCGTTTGCCGCGAGAGATCACCGGCGTTCCGCAGTCCGAGATCGATCGTTTGGAAGCCGAGCTGTCCCATCGCGAGCGCAGTTACGCGACGATCGCCGCCGCGAAAGCGCGTGATACGGCCAATGCTGCGCGCAATCTTAACCAGCTCAAACAGTCGGTCGGTCGCATGCAGGCGAGTATCGATCTGGTTCGCGAGAGCCTGGACGGGCTGACACTGCGCGCGCCTATCGATGGCGAAGTTTCAGCGCTCACCACCGAGGTCGGCGAGGTGCTCGCGCCTGGTGCTCGGGTCGCACAGATTGACGAAACCGGCGCTTTTAAAGTGCGCGCGCAAATCAATGAATTCTATCTCGGGCGCCTGGCGGCCGGGCAAACGGCACAAACGACCGTGAACGGCGATGCGCTGGTGCTATCAATCGACAAGATCTATCCGACCGTTGAGAATCGCGAATTCGCAGCCGATCTGCGGTTTATCGATGCTGCACCTGACGGATTGCGCCGGGGGCAAAGTCTGCAACTGCGCATCGCGCTTGGCGATCGATCTGAATATTTGACGGTACCGTCTGGCGCCTTCTTCGAAGAAACCGGCGGCCAATTCGTCTATGTGATTAGCGGCAATGCCGGCATCGCAGAGAAACGAAATGTTGTTCTGGGCCGCCGCGGCAACAATCAGATTCAAGTCATCTCCGGCCTCTCGGCGGGCGAAGACATCATCACATCCTCTTACTCAACTTTTGCCGGGCGTGACCGCGTCCGCATCGAACAACCCTCTCGCTCATAAAGGAGAAGCAGGTGATACAGCTCAATAACATCCGCAAAGTCTACGCGACCAAAGATATGGAAACGGTCGCACTGCGAGACATCAACCTGACCATCGACACCGGCGAATTCGTCGCCGTCATGGGACCGTCAGGTTGCGGTAAATCCACTCTGATGAACATTCTTGGAATGATCGATACGGTGTCCGAAGGCCAATATGTCTTCGACAGTGAGGACATCACCGACTTTTCAGAAAAAAAGCTGGTTCAGATGCGTAAAGCCAATCTTGGCTTTATCTTCCAGAGTTTCAACCTGATCGATGAGCTAACGGTTGAGGACAATGTTGCTCTGCCACTGCGCTATCTGAAAGTTCCCAAATCGACCCGTGAAAGCCGCGTCCGTGAAGCGCTTGAACTGGTCGGTCTTAATAACCGCGCGCGTCACAAACCCTCCCAACTCTCAGGTGGCCAGCAACAGCGGGTCGCCGTTGCGCGCGCGGTTATTGCGGACCCAAAACTGATCCTTGCAGACGAACCAACGGGGAATTTGGACTCTCAGAATGGCGACGATGTGATGGAACTTCTTCGCCTGCTCAATGAGCAAGGCTCGACCATTTTGATGGTCACGCACTCGGAAAAAGACGCCTCCAAAGCGCACCGCATCATTCGGATGCTGGATGGTCAGATTCAGGATGATGGTCGCAGCCCAGAAAAGGAAAAAGCTCATGCTTAAGCACTTTCTCCTCAGCGCCTTTTCCCACTATGCCAAAGCGCCTCTGACGACCCTCGTTAACGTTGTCGCCTTGGCACTGGGCATTGCCTGCTTCTTCGGTGCCCTAGGGGTCTCTTCTTACTGGGGGCAAAGCGACGCGACGTTTGAAAATCGTGACCGCATCCGTTTGATCACACAGCAATTTGTCTCTGAAGATGGCGATATGCGCGACAATCCCATGGTCGCTGAACCCGTCGCAAAATACATTCGCGAAGATGTGCCGGAGCTGGAAGCGGTGGCACGCGTCACCTCCAGCGACCCGGCCACATTCTTAGTCGATGGCGCGCCGTTCCGCTTAGAAACAGCGCTAGCAAATAGTGAGCTGTTTCAGATCTTTGATTTCGAGTTCGCGCATGGCGATGTTGAGAGTGTCATGGATAGCCCAGGCGCGCTGGTCCTTATGAGCAGTGTCGCAAAACGCATTTATGGCGACGAGAATCCAGTTGGTAAGACCGTACAGTTCGGTGAGGCGTCCATCGCCATCTCAGCGGTCATCCAAGATCCTCCTCAACCCTCACATTTTGGCACGACCGATCAGTCGATCCGTCCGTTTGAGGCTCTGCAAGTCATCCCGGCGGCGAGCGAAGATCCTGAAGAATGGTGGCTTGGTGTGACCAATTTCACCTATGTTCTGCTACCTGAGCAAAACACCGAAGCGGCTGAGCGGTCCCTAAACAGCGCCTTGTCAGACTTTTCTGAACGCCGCGTACCGGAAGAACAGCGAGCGGCCTTGATCCGGCTCTGGTTCGGCACGCTGACACTTGAAGAATTACAATCAAAAGTCCTCGATGGGCAGATCTTTAAAGACAGCCGCAACGCCTTGTCAGTGAACAACATTTTGTTCGGTATGGGCGTCCTGATTTTGATCGTGTCGATCATCAATTATTCAAACCTCGCGACGGCTCAGGCGGCCGGATACGCCAAAGAAGTTGGGATGCGCAAAGTGGTTGGCGCGTCACAATCGAGCATCGCCCTGCAATACTGGCTCGAGGCTTTCATCCTAACACTGCTTGGATTTGTGCTGGCGGTCGCGCTGACAGTGCTCACCGCGCCGGTCTTGAAAGCGCAGGCGGGCATAGATCTGATGGCAGGTCTTGCACAAAATCCAACGATTGGGTTTTGGGCCGGTGGATTGATCCTAACGGTTAGCGTCTTGGCGAGTATCTACCCTGTCGCTTATCTCTCGCGGATTCGTCCCGTTGAGGCCCTGAGGTCTGGCAAGGTGCGCGGCGGCAATCGCAAGCTGACGGAACTGCTTGTGGGTATTCAGTTTGCGGCCGCAAGTGCGCTCCTGATCCTGGTCTTGGTGGTCGGGCAGCAAAACGCTCATATGCGCGATTTGGTCCTGTCGCCGGATGAAGACCCCGTCGTCATTCTCGAAGGTTTGGCAGTCAACGGCAATCACTCTGATGATTACCGCGCGATGCTGGATCAGTATCCGTCGCTGAAGGCGGTGACCCATATCAATTACATGCCGTGGTCTGACTATCGCAATATGATGAACACCTCGCCGACCCGGGAAGAGGGCGGACCAGAAGCGACAAGCACGCGGACGGATGTCGGATATGATTTCTTCGACACTTATGGTGGCGAGCTGCTTGCGGGCCGCCTCTATGATCCGGAGCGGGATCAGTATTGGCAGGCCTATGCCGACGATTATCAAGGCGATTTCCCAACCGTCATCGACGCGACTTATGCAGAAGCCTTAGGCTTTGCGAGCCCGGAGGAAGCGATTGGTCAGCCGCTCTATATGACACGGCAAGCGACGCAAACTTTTGGGTGGGACCCAACGTTCCGGATCATTGGCGTCGTTGAAACGGTTCCGCTTGTCTATGGTATCGGAAACATCCGCTCCAATTTCTACGCGCTTGCCCGCTATGACTCGTCAGAAATGAACCTAATGATCCGGATTGACCGCACACGTGTCGCTGACGGCATCCAAGCGATCGAGGACATGGTGAAGTCGCGAGACCCGAATGCGGTTGTGAACCTGCGCTTCACCGACGATGAGTTTGAGCGAAATTTCCAAACCTATCAGGGCATCAATATCGGCTTTATGGGCCTGTCTTTGATTGCCTTCGCGATCTCTACGATTGGTCTGTTTGCAATGGCGGTCTTTACCACGCTGCAACGCCGTCACGAGATTGGCATCCGCAAGACGCTTGGTGCGTCGACCCAGGATGTCACCTGGCAATTGGTAAAAGAGTTCACTTGGCCGGTCTTGATCGCCAACCTGATTGCGTGGCCAGTCGCTTACTATGCGTCGACGCTCTACTTGCACAATTTCATGCAGCGCATGGATTTGACACTGCTGCCTTGGATTGTCGGCCTGATCGTCACGCTGTTGATCGCCTGGGTTGCCGTCGGCGGACAGGCCTTTAAGGCGGCGCGTGTTAAGCCAGCAGAGGTGTTGAAAAGTGAGTAGACGGCTTGTCATCACGGTTGCCGCCATCGCCATGGTGTCAGCCTGCGCGACCCAGGGTTCAGAGCTTGAGCTTTCCGACATCACTGACCCGCCCGTCGCTTGGAGCATGGAGGCCCTAGACAGCGCCCCCCTTCAAGCCGGATGGCTCGCCGCCATTGAAGATGAACATCTCACCGCTTTGGTAACAGAGGCGCTAGAAGCTAATCCAGACCTCGGCGCGGCGCAGGGGCGGCTCAACCGAGCCCGGGCACTCCTCTCTCAAACCCGCGCTGCGCAAGGCCCAGTTGTCAGCGCGTCTAGCAGCGGCTCTGTCGTCGAAGGGTTTGATGGTGGTAGCGATACGACCTCCTATAGCGCTGCCATCACTGCAAGCTGGGAAGCAGATCTATGGGGCCGCTTAGCGTCCGCAACCAAAGCCGATGCGCGCGCCGCGGCCTCTGCGGAGGCTGACTTTCAAGCCGCGCAAAAACTCGTCGCCGCCAGCACGGCTCAGGCTTACTTTCTCTTGATCGAGGCCCGCCAGCTCGCGGATGTTGAACGGTCGAATCTTGAAAGTCTTGAGGAAACGCTTGGCTTCGTCTCGATCCAGTTTGAGCGCGGCCTGCGCTCAAGCGAGGATATTGCGCTGATCCGGGCGGACGTTGAGACTGCGCGCGCAAGTCTTGATCTCGCTGAGCAAACCAAACGGAACGCAGCCCGAGCGATTGAGATTCTGGTCGGACGGTATCCCGCTGCCAATCTTGACGTCAGAGTCGAGCCGCCTCAGCGCCCAGCACGGTCTCCGGTAGGGTTGCCAGCGGATGTTTTGCAACGCCGTCCAGATGTCCGCGCCGCGAAACTGTCCTTGCTGGCCGAACATGCGCGAAGCAAAAGCTTGCGTGCGGACCTGCTGCCGCGCCTGTCTGCGCAGGCGTCTTTTAGCGGCGAAAACAGTACTTTAGAGGATCTATTTGATCCATCGGCGCTGGCAGCGAACCTGCTTCTAAGCGGGGCACAAACGCTGTTTGATGGCGGTGCGCGCCGGGCGCGAATTGACGCTGCCGATGCGGACCGAGAGATCGCGTTAGCATCGTATCAGAGCTTAGTGCTCACAGCATTTAACGAGGTTGAAACCGAGCTGGACCGCGGCGAAGTGCTGACCCGGCGGGCGGTGTTTCTAACCCGTGCTTTGTCAGAGGCAGAAGACGCGCTGCGCTTCTCGCGTTTCCGGTATGAGCTCGGCGAGAGCGATCTGCTTAACGTCCTCTCAATCCAACAGCGTGTTGCATCCTTGCGGGCCGCGCTTGCGCGAACTGAGCGCGCGCGGCTCGACCAATATGTCGCTTTAGCCTTGGCGCTTGGCCAAGATGTTTAAGCCAGCTGCTTAACATAGAAGTGGCGGCAGACCCGAAGGTCGCCGCCAATTCTGCGTCATCTGAAGGCTAGCTTAGTTTTGTACCGCGATGATCGCGTTGGAGGCAGCGACTGTGACCGCGGCCAGGTCGGCGTTCAGAGCTTCTGGACGGACAGCGCTCGGATAGGCTTCTTCCAGTTTTGCGATCGCGCCTTGGATGGCCTCGGCTGCAGCTTGATCTTCTGCTGCAATGGCATCGGCGCTTTCAAGATAGACCGCTTCACCGGCTTTGAAGAAGCCATAACCGTCGAGATAAGGCTCATAAGCGTCAGACTCCAGCGCAATGCGATACATGTCGGCAGCACGTTCGATCTGGTCCACCGTGACACCGGCTGCAATGCTCGCATCACTGGCATCACTTGCCGGCGCTTTCTCAGCGGCTGAGCGTAGCGCGGCAATGATTTCGTCAGCGCGCGCATTAATTTGTTCAGGCGTTTCGCCAGCAAAGATCGCAGCCGAAGTATCTGTTAAAAGGTCGCTGAAGTCTTCAACGCCGAGCTGTTCAAACACCGACTGGCTTTCAAACAGCACTTCAGAAACAGGGTGCGCGAACATCTCCGCGGCAGCCTCATTTTCACCGAGCGCGTGAGCATCGCGGGCGGCGATGATGTGCGCTTCTGTGATCGCGAGGATCGATAGAAAGATAACCGGGTCAGAGGTGGCCTGCGCAAACACAACGCCGCCTTCGCCTTCGCCAGCTTGGGTCGCAGCCGGTTCCGGTGTTTCGACAGGGGCAACTGTTTCAGCTGTATCGGCGACTTCGGCTTCAGGTTGTTCGGTTGGTTGCTCAGGGTTTCCGCAGGCCGCAAGCGTCCCGCTGGCGAGTGCTGCGCCAAGTCCTAGCTGTGTCCAGCGTTTAAGTGTTGTGGCCATTGATGGTTTCCTAGAATGTTTACTGATATCACCTAATGAGTATGACCGTATTGAAAATCATTCGCAAGTGGGAAATCGATGCTTATCACGATCGCCAATCTTTTAGACCCAGCTGCGTTGAACCAGGCTCGAGATCAGATTTCCATTTTGCGCTGGAAAGATGGCGCCGAGACCGCAGGCTCAACAGCGCGGGATGTGAAGCATAACCTCCAAGCTGATCTGATGAGCCGCACCGGCGCTAAGATTCGCGAGCTGCTCACCAGCGCGATTGAGGGGCATCCGGTTTTGCAAGCTGCGGCGCAACCTGCGCGTTTCTCAAAAATCCTACTCAGCAAGACGGAGCAGGGCGGGGGCTATGGTCTACACGTAGACAATGCGTTCATGCCGGTCGGTGATGATAAGTTGCGCACCGATCTTTCCTTCACGCTTTTCCTGTCCGAGCCGGACGAATATGACGGCGGCGAGCTCCAAATTGAGCATTCTGGACAGTCCATGCGGCTAAAGCCAAATGCTGGCGATTTGGTCCTCTATCCTTCGACTAGCTTGCACCAAGTCAACGTTGTCTCATCGGGTACACGTCTAGTTTGCGTTGGCTGGATCGAGAGCCGGGTTCGGCGGGCTGATGACCGCGAAACGCTGTTTGATCTGATCAATTTGAAGGCAGAACTCGACGCTCGTCATGATCCGCAATCTGCGGAAATGCTGGTCCTGTCTAAGACGATCGCAAATCTTCTGAGACGATTCAGCTAGCGCCGAGCGTCATCGGGCGATGACCTATGTTTCGGCTCCGTCGAGCGCCATACTTTTTTCCAATCAAATCCTTCGAAAACTTGTATCGATCTCGCCGTTGGAGAGACTGTTCTGTTTCGCTAAAGGTGTGCTCGAGGGATAGATTTACTACTTGAGCGAGCCTTTCTCCGGTGCGCCAATATTAGGAGATTTCTCATGTCCGAGACGATTGCCCTGATGATTGCGCCATATGGTTTGGTGCGGAGCCTCTCGGTGATTGCTTAGGTATCCCTACAAGATGGACTTACAAACATATGGCCACAATTATTGGCGCCGTTGACCACAATGACGATACGCTGTCGCTGAGCAAAAGCTTGAAACGCCTCACCAATGGCGATGATCAAGTCATCATCCTGGGCATCGCGCCCCGCCTCAGCAATGAGATCACCGATCATAAGGTGGTGTCGTCCGCGAAACGCGCGGAACAAGCCTTGCTGAACGCACTTACAGAAAAAACCGAAAATCTTAGTCACACAGTCGGTCAGTCCTGCGATGTTGATCTCGTCTCTGGACCGATTGCGCAGAAGATTATCGAAACGGCGATCCTGCGAAAAGCGGACCTGATTGTGAAAGAAGACGATCACCGGTCCGCCAGCTCAAAGGGGCGGATTGGCAATGTCGCGCGGACATTGCTGAAGCGCTCACCAAGCACGACGCTGATCCTGAGAAAGCCGATCGAAATTCTGACGCCGCGCATTGCGATCGCGATCGATAATCCCGAAAACAAACTTGAGGGCGCTGAGCGGAGTTTGCTTAACGCGCGGGTTTTCAAATCCGGGATCGAAATGGCGCAACGCCTCGGCGCAGAAGAGGTCACGCTTCTACACATTTGGACGATGCCGGATCTCAAATTTCTACAGCATCCTAGGTCGGGTCTGTCCGAAGAGGGCGTGAACCAGCATATCGCGAAAGCCAAAACCGTTACCTCGAAATGGTTCAATGCCTTCAGAGAACAGGCCGAGGCGAAATACGGGTCAGAGGGCCTGTCCCTCAAAACCAAACTGGTTTTGGGGGAAGGGGGCAAAGCGCTGGCCGAGGCCGCAGATGAGCTTCGCCCGGATCTGCTTGTGATCGGCAGCGCGAACCGGCGCGGCGTGCAGAGCCTATTCTTTGGCAACACGGCCGAGGACGTCCTGAACTGGGCGAATTGCAACCTCCTCGTCGTTAAACCAGTCGACTTTTACGACCTGGTCTCGGCTTAGACCCAGTCGGCTCGGTCCGAGCCCACCTCATCAATACAAAAGAAATTTCTAAACGGAGCAGTGAATGGCCTACTACTTTTTCATGCCAGCAGTGAACATTTTGGGCGCTGGCGGCTTAGCCGATGCCGGTACAGAGATCCAAGGTCTTGGATTCAAAAAGGCACTGATCGTCACAGATGCACCTTTGCATCGAGAGCTTAAGGCGACATCGGTCGTCATGGACGTCCTGGACGAGATTGGCGTGGCCTATGCGGTCTATGACGGGGTTGAGCCCAATCCGACGACGGCGCAGGTGGATGCAGGAAAAGCGCTGCTCAAAAGAGAGAATTGCGACTTCATTATCTCCTTTGGCGGGGGCTCGCCTCACGACGCAGCCAAGGCCATCGGTATCCTCGCGACGCATGGCGGGGATATTCGCGATTTCGAAGGACTCAACAAACTGACTAAGCCGATGATGCCTTTGGTGGCTATCAATACGACGGCTGGAACCGCGAGCGAGATGACTCGATTTGCGATTATTACAGATGAAACGCGGCATGTGAAAATGGCAATCGTGGATTGGCGCACGACGCCGACCCTCTCAGTTGATGATCCTGATTTGATGGCCGCGATGCCCCCAGCGCTGACCGCTGCCACCGGCATGGACGCGCTGACCCATGCGATCGAAGCCTATGTCTCAACCGCCGCAACGCCAGTGACGGATTCAGCCGCGCTGCACGCCGTTAAGCTGATCTCGGGCTATCTCGCACGCGCCGTCAAGGACGGCCAAGATAGCGAAGCGCGTGAAATGATGACCTATGCGGAGTTCCTGGCGGGTATGGCGTTTAACAGTGCGAGCCTCGGCTATGTGCATGCGATGGCACATCAGCTCGGCGGTTTCTATGATCTGCCGCACGGGGTTTGTAACGCGATCCTATTGCCACATGTCCAGGCCTTTAACGCTCAAGCGGTGCCGGAGCGGTTCGTCGAGATTGCTGCGGCGATGGGGATCGACACACGCGATTTGAGCCCAACGGAATGCGCGGATGCAGCGCTGCAAGCGATACGTGACCTGTCCGCAGAGGTGAACATCCCGCCAGACCTCGCTGCCTTTGACATGGTCAGACCAGACGATTTCTCGATCCTGGCCGACAATGCCATGAAGGATGCCTGCGGCGCGACCAATCCGAAACAGCCGACCAAGGATGAGGTGATATCACTCTTCCAGGCCGCCTATCAGTGCTAATCGATCATCGCGGTCTCAGACTTTCTGAGATCGCGAGTTTCGAAACGGACTAGGCTTACAAATATCCAGGATTCGTGGTCTCAAACCAAAACTGAATTCGCTCAACATTGAGCTTAACGAATTAGGCGAGTTTTGACGTTGATTGGAGCGGTCGATCGTGTTCACTCTCCGCCTCAAACACACTGTCCGCTTTCGGCATCGAGAATGACTGCTACCTCGCTGATGAAACCTTTATCTGCTTCCAGGAACGGGCACTTTCACAATTGCGCGCTTGGTAAGCATGTCCTCGCTTTGGCCTGTGTAGATGCGAACATCTTCATAGTCGGCACCTTTCTCAATCAAGGCCAGTTTGACCATGTTGAAATAGTTTGATGCTGGAAACCCGTGAAGTTTGATCATTTCGTTTTGTCTATCCTGAATGAGTGCAGTTAGATTGGTTTGCATTGGCGACATTAATCCATTCGACGGCGATCACCATAGTGCACCAAGGGCGCATTGCGCAAAATAGAATGACCCCGGCTCTTGCGCAGCGAGCATGATCCAAATCCTCGCTAAGTAATTGGCTTGGAGGTAGTTGGGTCAATCGACACGGAGTATAACTCAATCAAATTTCCGCCAGGCAAGCGTCATAGTTCCTCGTCAGCACTTTGTGACGATGGTCGATCAGAAATCGCGCGTCTGGCGACGTGAAGATATGTGAGCGGTTAAGAAGGATACTGTTCAGCGTCAATTCCGCGACCCGGTTGGCAGAAATACCGCGGGACATAAGCTGCGCGGAGTCTAAGACATCCGGATGTTCCATAGCGGATGCGGCCAGTTCGGGGCCAGATGGGCGCAAATGTTCCGTTCGATGAAACTCGGTTGCAACCCAACCTGGGCAAAGCACACTGACACCGATCCCATCGGCTCTCAGATCCAATCTGAGCGATTCCGATAGTCCCACTACGGCAAACTTGGTCGCGGCATAACTCAGAGCACGAGGCGGAGTTGAATGCCCAGCCATAGAGCTGGTATTAACGATATGCCCGCCTTCGCCGTGTGCGAGCATCAAAGGCGTGAAGGCTTCGACGCCATATATGACGCCCATCAAGTTAATGCTGACCGCCCAATGCCAGTCTTCCATAGGGATGTCGCCAACCGATCCGGTCACGCTCACCGCAGCATTGTTAAAGAGAAGGTGTACCTTACCAAAGGCCTCGATCGTTTTTGCGGCGGCGGCTTCTACCGAAGCCGGGTTAGAGACATCACACACGACGCATTCGGCGAGGTGACCGAGCCTATCTTTCGCTTGTTCTAGCCGCGCTTGATCGATGTCGGCCATCATCACATTTGCGCCTCGACGCACCAAGGCCTCTGATAGAGCGAATCCGATGCCTGATGCTGCGCCGGTCACGAAAGCGCCTTTGCCTTGGAAGGACGTTATCGGTGGGATATGCGATCCCACCCTAAGTCACTTCCAGCTGATCGTGGAAAACACTGCGGTCTTTATAGAGATGCATAAATGGCCTCAATCAAAGCACCATTTCGTTGGTCACCGACCAGGTCAGTTCCCATACGGTTCATCGTGTAAGCGACGCCAATTCCAGCGTCCGGATCCGCGAATGCAAATGATCCGCCCCATCCTGAGTGACCAAACGCATTCGGGTTAGGTCCGTAGAGGCCAGTCGAGTTTAACATGAATCCGCACCCCCAGCGCGCCTCGATTCCGAGAATGACATCGACGCCATCGCATTGTGGTTGCGTGGCCTGCTGGATGGCTTTTTGGCTTGCAAGGCGTTGGCCCGTTTCGGACTTCGACACGTGCATGGCATAGAGTTCGGCGAGGGCACGCGCTGTCGCATGTCCGTTCGCGGACGGAATGTCAGCCGCACGCCATTCGGCTGTGTTTGCCGTCATGGCGTCGAGGGGAGGATTTGCCAGAGTTGCAATCTGAGCGTCGCTGAGTTCAGGCGACGTCGAAGTGGCAGCAGAGTCCATTTCTGGTGGCGCGATCAGAAATGAACAACGATCGGCATGTTCGGGCGGGAGGCCGATAAAGACATCGAGGCCAAGCGCTGTGTTGAGCTCGTCTGCGACGAATTGTTGAACATATCGCCCTTCGGCGCGTTTTAGCAGAGCTGACCCGAGCGCACCGATGCTAATCGCATGATATCCAGATTGGCTGCCCGGCGGCCAAAATGGCTCTGCTGCAGCGAGACGTGCAGCCGCACTTTCGAGATCATAATAGTCTTCCGTTGCGGCTGGCGAACGGAACCCGCAAAGGCCGCTTTGGTGCGAGAGCAACGCGCTGATAGAGACGTTTTGTTTGCCTTCGACTGCAAACTCAGGCCAATGGTCAGCCACTCTGTCATCATAGCTCAAAGCGCCGCGATCCATTGCAGCGGCGAAGCAAGCCGCCATGACCCCTTTTGTTGTCGACCAGACGTTGACCAACGTATCTTCTTGCCAGGGTGTGGATCTTTCGCGGTCTGTGTGACCGCCCCACAAGTCGACAAGTCGGTCTGATCCTGAGAAGATACTAACTGAAGCACCTATCTCGTCGTTCGCTTCGAAATTATGTTCAAAGGCTTCTTTGACGCGTTCGAAATTGGATGTGCAATATCCATCGATTAAGGTCATCTTGCACCGCCTTAGAATTGTTTGGCGAGAGAAACGCCAAAGGTTCTTGGCGGGCCATAAATGCGGAACCCTCCACCGAAGACGAGCTGATTGATCCCTTGGGTGACATACTCTTCTTCAGCCAGGTTTTTACCCCAGATTGAGAGGTCCCAGTTTCCCTCTTCAAACAAGGAGATACGACCATTCGTTACCCAGTATGCGTCTGTGAACAGGAGGGGGTCGTTGAGGGCATCGCGAAAGGTCTCTGCCTGATAACGGCTATCGATTGCAAATCGGAGTGAGAGCCGGTCATTGATATTTGTCGTGTATGAAGCCCCGAGATTCAAAGACAGATCGGGCGCATCGGGAAGTTCGTTTCCGGCTGGAATGGTGCCGGCCGTTGCCTCGAAACTCCCAAGTTCTGTCGAGAGGAGCCCAACGCCAGCATTCAGTATCAAACCTTCGATGGCTTCGGGCTGGTAGCTTAGGTTCAGGTCGGCGCCATAGACCTCCGCCTCATCGACATTACCGAGCCGTTGGATCGGGAGTGAGCCAACTGTGTCGCGAATAAAGGTCTGCACATCGCTATAATCATAATAGAATATACTGGCCTCATATGAGAGTCCGGCGGCTGGGCGAACGCCTTTGATTCCTGCCTCATACGAGATCAGAGATTCCTGGTCATACGGGATCAGTTGCGCGGTGCTGGTCGCAACGCCAGCGAAGAATCCGCCAGATTTGAACCCCTCAGACGCACTCGCATAAATTAGAGTGTCTGGATCCGGCTTCCAGTTCAGGCCGATCTTCCAGGACACGCTGCTATCATCGATCTCATCATCGACAGCTGCGAGCACGATGGGACCAGCGCCAAGCGGTGCCATTGTGAGCAAGCTGCCACCAATTTCGGATACGTTATCCTGGGTGAAATTATCAGCTTCACGGTTTTCATCAGAGTATCGCAAGCCGCCGACGAGACTGATTGTGTCGGTCAGAGCGTATTCGAGGTTTCCGAAGATCGCGGTCGACGTTGAGGTTTGATCCGCGCGTGACAAGCTGGTCGTGTTGAAAAGCCCGCGAAGATCACCCGAATAGATCGTTACAACATCATCTTGCGAATAAAACAGACCGGTTTGCCAATCTAGCCGCTCATTCGATCCCGAAAGTCGGACTTCTTGTGAGACCTGAATAACATCATCGGTGTTGTAAAAGTCGAGCGAGGGAACCGGGCTAGCGTCGGTATCGGTGGCGTAATCGCGGCTGAAATTAATGTATCCGGTAACTGAGGTCAGTGTCGCGAACCCTAAATCTGCTTCCACGCGCGCGGTCGCACCCACCTGATCAAAATTGTATTCCGGATCTGTTGACCAAGCGCCGCGATACGGGTCACCGTCCGTGTCGGCGTAGCCAAAGAAATTGCTACAACTCGGTAGGCCGGGGCAGTTTGTTTCGATTGCCGTGGGCAACGCCCCAAAGAATTCGGGCGACCCAAGCTCGGACCGCGATTGTTGCCCTTCCAGCTTGAGCAAGACACTCAATTTTTCAGTTGGATTCCATAGTGCAGAAGCGCGCCCAGCAAGAACCTCGCGCCGGCCAACGTCTCGGCCGAGTGACTCGTCAAAGTAAAACCCTTCGTCTTGGATTAGTCCTTTGCCCGCGAAGCGAAACGCGAATTGGTCAGAGAGTTGGACATTCGCCATGCCTTCAACATCACTGGAATCGAAATTCCCAACGCCCACTTGCAGACGTCCCGATGGGCCATCAAAATTTGGCTTTGCAGATACAATATTGAGCGCGCCCGCCGTTGAGTTGCGTCCGTATAAGGTTCCTTGAGGTCCCTTCAGAACCTCCATGCGCTCCAAATCGAACAGGTCAGAACTGAGTAGCGCCAATGAACTGAGCGAAACCTCGTCAATGTAAACGCCAGTTGCTGGATTATTGGTTGCGTTAAAATCGTTGAGGCCGATGCCGCGCACAGTGATCACAGGCATGAGGCCAGGAAAGTTCTCTTTCACGGTCGCGTTAGGCGTAAATGAAACCAGGTCGGATGGAGTTTCCAACCGCCGGACCTTGATAGCTTCTTCATCAACAACAGAAATCGCGATCCCTACATCTTGAATATTTTGCTGGCGTTTTTGCGCGGTCACAGTGACCGTTTTCAAGACTCGGCTAGACGCGCCGTCGTCAGTGGTGGCTGCATCTTGAGCGATCGCGATGGGGACGATCGCTGTGCTCAACATCAAAAACGAAACGAGCTTCAATCCGGTGTTCATATCTTCCTCCCGACCCAATTTTTCGACATTTGGGTTCGATACCGATACTGCACATCTAAATTTCACCCGCAAGCTTTTTCGACAAATGAGTTCTGTTTTGGTGCGGTACGCCTAATTTTCTTGAGTTTTTTGAGGGATCGATTTATGAGCGGCGCTATGACAGATGCATTGCGACACCTAACATCCGAAGAAACCGACAAACGCGTTTCCAAACGTGATGCGATCCTTCAAGAAGGTGCGGCGCTTCTGAACACCCAAGGTGCCGGCGGGATAAAGCTCGAAGAGTTGGCGCGCACGGCCGGCCTGTCTCGCAACGCGCTTTACTACTATGTGAAAGACCGGACAGACTTAGTCCGCCAATGCTATTTACGAGCATGTGATCAAATAGAAGACGATCTTTGCGTTGTTCAGTCCGAGCACGCTGACCCGCAGGCGCAAATCGAAGCTTTTATCTCTCGTTCGCTAAATCCATCTCGTCAGCAAAATGCAATTCTGGCAAACATTGATGTCTTGGAACCGCCTTACCGTGATGAAGTACAGGCTCGCTATGATGCACATGTTCAAACGCTTATGGACATGATTGCCGCCGGCCAGAATACTGGACAGTTCAAAACGGTCGATCCACAGATAACCGCGAATGTGCTACTGGGCATGCTCAATTGGACCGGGCTTTGGGCGGTAAACTGGTCTGATCGAGATGAAGGCCTTGGGAGTAAATTAGAGTCTTCCATTGAAGCGATAAAGACCGCTCTATTCGAAGGTGTCGCGACGTCGGATTGTCCACCGTTCAAGAATGCGATCGCTTATGAAACGCTAACGCATATCGACTTTAATGCTTTCAATCGATCGGACGCGCGAATGTTGCGCCAAACACAGCTCTTGGAGACCGCCTCACTCTTGTTCAATCGGCGCGGACTTGATGGCACAAGGATAGATCAGATCGGCGATGCGATTGGCGCGAGCAAAAGCGCGGTCTACCGCCAGTTCCCAGACAAACAGGCTCTGATCAATAGCTGCTACGAGCGGGCGCTTGATCTATACGAAGCCATATGGCGGGTCGCCGAGGACGCGGCTGAGACACCGCGTGACGTCTTGCTAACCACGCTGCATCTAAACTGTCAGGCTCAGGCGAGCGCCAAGCCACCCCTGATTTTCCAACCGGGAGCCTCTCAGTCTTCTAAGCAGTTCATCGATCGCGCCAATTTGCTTGGGCGGCGTTCACTGGTTCATGTTCGCGCAGCGCACAAAGATGGCGCGATCCGCTTTCAGAGCCGAGAGCTATCTGATGTGACAGCAGGCGCTTTCTTCTGGATCCAGAAATGGCGGGAAACGCGACCCGAATTGTCATCCATTCAGATCGCTGACGAAATCACAGGGATTATTATGATGGGTATCGGCGGCGCTGACGAATAACGCATTTGGCGCGCCGCGCCTGCTCCCAAATATCGCTAAGCTGTTGAACGAGGGAATGAGCACACCATGGCCGACACTTCCGACGCTATCGTTACTTATGACGATGAGATCGTCCGCATCAAACTCAATCGCCCGGCGCAGCTTAATGCTCTAAATGACAGTGTTCGCGTGAAGATCGCGGCGACGTTGAACGACCTGATGGAGCGACCGGATATTCGGCTTCTCGTCCTGTCAGGTGAAGGAAAATCATTTTGCTCTGGCGCCGACCTAACCACTTCCTCCTACCCTAAGGTCGAGGGAAGTTGGTCGACCCGCCGCAACAGAACCGCAACGTGGCAGCGCGTGCTTGAGCAACTGGACCGGATCCCGCAAGTTACGATTGCGAGCATGCAAAAGCATGTGGTTGGCGGCGGAGCGCTCTTAGCCACGGCGTGTGATTTCCGAGTGATCAGCGAGGATGTCGTCTTGCGCATCCCTGAACTCGCGCTCGGCATCCCAAATGTCTGGAACGGCACACCGCTCCTCGCACGTGAAGTTGGGCTCTCTAGAGCGCGGGATTGGGTGATGACGACCCGCAAGGTTTTGGCCGATGAGTTGATGCAGTGCGGTTGGGCGCACCGATGTGCGTCACCAGAGGGATTGGTCGAGGAGACCGATATTTTAATCCAGGACTTGCTGGCTGTGCCCCCCGCGGCGCTTGCCTTAACCCGCAGTATGACATCAGCCCTGGGGCGGGCTCAATCCGGCATGCAACTTGGCTGGGCGGACGCGGACCTCCAGCAATGGTCTTTGACCGAAGAAGAGTACAAGCAAACGATTGAGTCCTACACGAACAGGCTCAAGAAATAGCGCGGTAAGCGAGCAACACCAGACATAAGCAGAACGCTCTATGATTGTGGATTGCAGCGTCCTGTAAATCGCACTTCCATTCGGTTCGTAGGCCTAACCATTGGCAGATACTCAAGATCAACATCGGGTCCATCGGATGGCGACAGGTTCCGTTGTAATAGCATTTGATACAGAACGGCTTTGACCTCCATACGCGCAAAGTGCCTGCCGCGCCTGAACGGAATGAAGGCATAAGGGTCAAACTCGCGATACAGTTCGCCTTCTTGATTGAACCTCCCCGGGCGGAAATTATCTGGGTCCGCAAAGTAACGTGCATCGAAAGGAGTCGCCTGTGGAACAAGCATGACCCACGTATTCTTTGGGGTGGCGTAGCTCAAATGATCGATATCTCGTACAGTCCGGCGCGGAATGATTTGGATTGGCGAATAGAGCCTTAGCGCTTCTTTGAAGATCCAATCGACTTTCGGAAACTGGCCAGGTCCTCGTATGCCAGCTGAGCCGAACCCGATTTGTGATACAAAGTTTCAACCTCATCGCGCATCTCGGTTCGCCAGTCTGGATGCTCAGCCAGCAACCAGAAAATCATCGCGAGCGACGATGCTGTCATATCATGCCCGGCGAATAGCATGCCGAGCTAGTGGTCGATGACTGCGCAGTGCGATCTGCAGGGTTCCTCGATCAACATCGCGAGCAATTCCGGCCGGATGTCGACGCTGAGTTTCTGAGTGAGTTTCTAATGCGTGTTCTATCAGCGACCATCAACGACTATGCGGTGCACGCGCCATCCCGGCTCAAAGAACCTCAACTTGCGGAGCAAGTCGTGGACTTGTTAAGTCGGTACCTACTTTCGGCGGCCAATTGATACTGGTTCGAACTATGAAAATGGCGGGTTCGATCGGCGTCCGCAAGATGTTCAACCGGAATCACGAACGACTAGTGCGCGAGCAAAAGGAGACATAGGCTTTCAGCGCAATGTCGGTGAGCCATCGCTTTGGGTTTGTGTTGGAATCTGTTCTGTTGGAAACAAATCACGTATCTGCCCCCAAGCTCGATATCGAAAACACAAAACGAGACGAGTACTCTAAACCCGCTCAGTTTTTGGCGCGAAGAGCAGTTTCAAATACGTCCGAAACAGCATGATTTGCTCTGAAGCATTGTTATGTTCGCGCAAAGCGCGCTGTAGCACCAAACCGCCTTCAACAACGCCTGACACCATATCGCCGAGCGCATCCATGTTGATCGCCTCGCGAGGTTTATACACCGCGGCAATCTCATCAAACATACCGCGGAAACGTTTTCGCCAGCCGAGAATGGCTTGTCGGTTCAATTCCCGAACACCTTCGTCGAACAACCGATCTTGATAGGCGGTCGACGCGATGACGCATCCTGGGTGTCCGGTTGGCATGTCAGCGAGTTGTTCTGCCAGTAATTTTAAACCGATCAGCATGCAGTGCAGAGGATCATCGTTCAGCTCCCGGGCCCGCGCAAATATATCGTCATAGAGCTGTTCTTCGGTCTCGATGTACCGCTCGAGCATTGCGCGGGCTAACGCGTTCTTGTCTTTGAAATGGTAAAAAAAGCCACCGCGGGAAATCTCCGCGCCGGCGACTATCTCCTCAATCGACGTGGCTTCAAAGCCTTTGTCGAGTACCGCAGCCTCAGCAATGTCGAGGATCCGGCTTCGCGTATCGGTTTTCTGGTCCATAAATTGGTTCCCCACTGTACCACGAGTCCAGTTGACGTTGGTTGGAGCTTATCCACAACAAGCCTCCGTTTGATTAGTCTTTGAATTTATTGAGAAAACAAAGACGGCACAACTGGACTACGCGACAACTATCTGTTTGGTCGCCCTAATCGTACATCCATCGCATCAACGTACAAGGACGGTTTTGATGCGACTTCAAAAACTAAATTCATCGCCGCGCTTCTTCCTTTCAGATGGCGGTTTGGAAACGAATCTCATTTTTGAGAAGGGCTATGAGTTGCCATGTTTCTCCGCTGCCGCTTTGCTGGACACCGAAGAGGGGCGCGAGGAGCTTACGAATTATTTCATGCGGTTCGTAGAGATTGCGAAATCTACGGGACGTGGGTTTATCATAGATGCGCCCACTTGGCGTGCTGGGACTGCTTGGGCAGGTCCACTCGGGCAAACCCTAAAGCAAGTCATGGACACGAATACGCGGGCGGTTGCGTTCGTTTCTGATTTGAGAACACGATTGGAGACAGAGACCTGCCCAATCCTGGTGAACGGATTGATCGGGCCGGCCGGCGATGCTTACGCACCCGACTCGCAAATCACGGCGCGCGAGGCGCTCCTCATTCATGCGCCTCAGATCCATGCTTTAGGACGCGCAGGCGTCGATATGATCAGCGCCATGACAATGACCCACGCTAGCGAAGCCATTGGTATGACGCGCGCCGCTCAAGAAATTGATGTTCCAATCGTCATTGCTTTCACACTCGAGACCGATGCGCGTCTGCCATCTGGCCAATCACTCAGTGAGGCGATTGAAGAAGTCGATGAGGCGACCCGCAATGGTCCGGTCTACTATATGATCAATTGCGCTCATCCTGATCATTTCAGTGAAGCGATTGATAGTCAGGCCGCTTGGTCGCTGCGGATTGGCGGGGTTCGATCCAATGCGTCACGCCTCAGTCATGCAGAACTGGATGAAGCTGTCACGCTGGATGACGGCGACCCCGTGGAACTTGGTAACCTGAGTGCAGAGCTCGTCAGTCGACTGCCAAACATCCGCGTTATGGGCGGGTGCTGCGGAACAGATCACCGCCATATCGAAAGCATCGCATCTCATTGATGTAGACGTCCCAAGCGAAGGGCGTCGTTTCCTCCCAAAACTCAAACAAAATCAGGACAATGATTATGACCATTCAATCCACCACTCTTCTTCGCCAAGCTGAGGCTGCGGATGCGGAGTATCTTGCCGAGCTTATCAATCTTGCGGGTGAGGGCGTGCCGAATTGGCTGTGGACTCAGGCGTGCTTTGAGGGACAAACGCCCCTTCAGATCGGCATAGAGCGCGCTAGACGCACCAGCGGCGGGTTCTCTTACACAAATGCTTTAGTCGTGGCTCCAAACGAAACACCCATCGGCATGGTGTTGAGCTATCCGATAACCGAAGCCCCAACGGATGACCCGGCTGACCTACCGGCGCCGATCGCGCCTTATGTTGAACTTGAGAAGCAGTCGGTTGGAACCTGGTACATCAATGCGCTGGCTGTGTTCGAAGACTGTCAGAACCAAGGCCTTGGGTCTCAATTGCTTGCAGCTGCCGAGGACGAAGCTCGGGCAAACAGATTCATCCGGATGAGCATTCAAGTCTATGAGCAAAACACCGGAGCAGTGCGTTTGTACGAACGTCTTGGATACCAACGCGTCGCCAGCGAACCGGTCCGCCTTCATCCTGCGCCGCCTTATTATACCGGCGATGTTCTGCTGCTGATCAAAGACCTAAAATCATGAATGACAATCTAGCAAACACGATGCCTTTCTCCCAACTAATGGGGGTCAATGTAACAGAGGCTACCATCGCATCAGTCATCGGTGAGATTGATGTGAGGGAAGACTTATGCACGACCAGGGGCGTCGTGGTTATGGCGTATCGCATCACGCACGCCCATCAAATTATCGCAGACGACGACTGACTTCCATGGCATTTTTCCGATACGAAAACGCAAAATGCCCGACCGGCGGGTCAGGCAACTAACGGTTTTTCTTGAGTTATTTTGGAGCGGGCGATGTGCTTCAGGAGAATTAAATAAGTCGAATAAAAACAATTCATTAGAGGTCTTGAGGCGGTGATTTATAACCCAAATTGTATCCCAAATTAGTTTGCGCCATGAAGTTGTGAGATTGTTGTTTTAGGTAGCCTAATTCGCCGATTCGTCCCATGAGAAATTTTGAACTTCCAGCAGGGGCTATCGCCGTGCTGTGTCAGCTACTGAGTGACCGTTCTGGGGCGAGTTTAAGCATCTCAGTTCTTCGAGGATAACTCGAAATCAATCATTGAAACTGAGTCCTTGTCGCTCTATTTCCGGATCAGTCTTACATGTTGTGAGACTTGGAGAATTTATGTTCACGAATGCGGTCGTCCGCACGTCCTGAATTTCAGGGCTGATGCAAAAATCGAAACAGCGCAGAAGCGCGGTAGCCTTTCTGCTGTCTGCAATAAAATCTCACAACACTTAGCGGAAAGCTAGAACATTGAATAACGTAAAAATTCGCCCTGCCGCGAAGCAGGACATAGAAGCTATTGGCCAAATTGCAGGAGACACAGATTTGTTTCCGCCAGAAATGCTCGATGACATGATCGCCGGTTACCTCGGTCAATCTAACAATGACATTTGGTTTGTTGGCGAGCTGGACGATCGCGTGATCTCTTTCGGATTTTGCGAACCAGAACGAATGACTGAGGGAACGTGGAATCTGTTAGCCATTGGCGTCAATCCTGCCCTTCAAGGGCAAGGCCATGGGGGCAAAATGATGTCTTACCTTGAGCAGCAGCTCTCAAACACATCGCAAAGGATCCTCATCGTTGAAACAATGGGAACATCTGAATTAGCGGAGACCCGAGAATTCTATCGCAAGAACGGCTACGCGGAAGAGGCTCGCATTCGTGAATTCTATGAAGCCGGTGCTGACAAGGTCGTCTTCTGGAAACATCTATAATCGCAAAAGAAGCGGGCCGAGATAATCGGCTCGCTTCAATCGCTTTGAGCCAATTCTGAACAATCTCAGTGTCCGTTCTAGGGCGACTTAAGCTTGTAAGCTCCTGTCTCCGAATGCTGGCAGTGCGGACTAACGCATTGATCAAAAAGGTCCTTGCGGATCACTCTCACAGAAAGCCGAGATCGCTCATTTCGAAAGCTGCGCGGTTGGGCAATGCAATATTTAGTTCGCTTTCGTTTAAGCCAAACCAACGTCCCAGCGTTGCAGCGTACTGTTCAATAGCTAATGTCGGGATCAAGCGCCCTCCGGTAGGCGTATAAACTGGAAGGCTCGTATCGGCAGGGGGAAGGTCACCATAGATGCGCTTCCCGTTCACGGCGCCGCCCATGACGAAATGATGGGCGCCCCAGCCATGGTCGGTCCCGTCGCCATTATCGATGGTTGTGCGTCCAAAGTCAGAGCCCGTAAAAACTGTAACCCGGTCCCACATGCCATTGTCGATCATAGTTTGTCTGAAGGCCGCGACGGCCTCTGATATTTGTCTCTGGAGGGGCGGTAGGCCCGCCACTTGAGTCCCGTGATGATCGAACCCACCGAGCGAGACATAAAAAATCTGGCGTGACACGCCAAGAGTCGGCGCGGCGGCGATTGTCTCAGCAACGGTCTTAAGTTGTCCTCCGAGCAGCGTGTCTGGGAACTGCAAGTCGGTTCCGGCAATGGCGGCAGCAAAGTTGCGGACATTCTCTACGCCATCCGCAGAAATTTTCGCGAAGTCACGCTTCATCAGATTGTCATGACCAAAGTCGGTTCGTTGGTAGAAATCCTGGATCAACCGCCTCGCATCGTCATACCGGGTATTGTCGCCGCCCAATAGGTAATCAATCTCCGTGATATTGAGATCGCGAGAGAAATTGCCAATGGCAGCAGCGAATTGGCGTCCCTTTTCGCCCGCCAGAAAGACGTCTGACCCGCCTGTCGTCACCGCAACATAGAGCGGGTTAGTGGTCGGGTCGGCTTCAATGATTGCATCAGCAAATCGGCCGCCCCAGCCAACACGCGTTCCTTCGACGTTCAATGACATCCAAGTCGATTGCTGGTCATTGTGTGAGAACAGGCGTTTGGGCAGAGGAACAGAGCGTGCTTCGAAACTCTCTCGATTGGTCGGCGCGAGCAACGGACCGACATTGCCGATGATTGCCATATCACCGGCTTCAAACATGTCGCGCATTTCTGGCATTTGCGGTGCAAGCGCGAATCTACGTGATCCAAAGTCAGCCGCATTATCTGGCGCGAGTTCGAGCAGGTTTGAGATATCTCGCGACGTCTCTGAAGGCCCGCCTCGATACGACGCCATTAGATTGGGCCGCAACGCTTCTAATTGGTCATAGGAGGCTTGGTCATGCGGCAGAACCGTATCAGCATGATCCATCCCACCTTTCAGAAAGATACAAACCAGCGCCTTGTAACCGGACGTATCAGCGGCCCAGGCCTTTGAACTAACGAGACTTCCCAATCCACTGGCCGCGCCGACCAAGCCCATTCCGGATCCCAACAGGAACTTTCGACGATTAACATTGCTCATTTTCGTCCCCTATCGAATGATCGCGTAACTTGGTGAATTGGTGATTAGGGTCACAGCGATCTCAACGCGGGTCTGTTCTGCACGTTGATCAAACCCCAGCGGATAGGCTGCAACGGCATCGACCACCGCTTCGATTTCTTGCGTGTTCATCTGCCCGGCCGTCATCAGCAAATTGAGGTGTTCAACAAGTGCCTGCGGGTCGTTAGCAAGAGCGATTTCGGTTGTGTAATCTGGGTCTTCCAATGCAGATCCATCCGCAGTTCCCGTCTGATTAAACGTAAAGTCCGTCATGAAGTTGATATAGCCAATGGCGCTGCCTTCATTGACGATCTGAAACTCGGGAACCGTCATGTTTTGCTCACCTGTTTCCGTTCCTGGCGCTACATATCCTGGGCGATAGAAGTTGAAGACGGAGGGTGATTTGAATGGATGCTGTGCTAGACCAAAAGCGTTCTTCGAGGTGTCGGCGAGCCGAAACTCGATCCGCGAGTCGACGGGTGCAACGTTGAAAGCGCGAAACCAATGCGCAAACCGTAGAATCGGCTCACGGAGCTTACCGTCGGTGACACCGAGATCGTCGACATCCCCGTGAATAGATGGATCGAGCAAGATTGCGGCAAGTGTTGCTTGCAAGTCGCCGCGTTCGCCAGCGCCGAACGAGCCGCCGTTCTCAGAAACGAATGTTCCTTGTTCAAAAGCGGTTGCGACACGCTCAACATAGTCTGGGTTTGGGTCGCTATCAGTGAACCGCTGGATCAATTGTTTTGAGACGAAAGGCGCAACGTTCGGGTGCGCGAAGATCTCATCCAGCGCTCTTCGAATACTCTCATCGCCCCGCGTGTTTTCGGGGATGGTGATGGTTAGGAAAGACTTCTCTAGGGTCGAATGGTAGTCATCATAGACGACCAATCGATCATAGTTGCCGCCGGTTGAGTTGTCGTCATCCTCATCGAAAAAGTCACCACCTTTAAGGCCCATACCGGTAAACACCCGGGCCAGGTTGGTAATATCGATATTATCATAAGTTTCGATTTCCTGCCCCGCTTCGAGCCGGGGGGTGCCATCCATATTAAGCTCGATGAGACCGATCGAGAATAATTGCATGATCTCGCGGGCGAAATTCTCGTCTGGCATCCGCCCCGTAACCGGATCACCTTTTTGGTTGCGAATATAGGTCAGATACTCCGCCATAACCGGCGAGAAAGTGATGTCCTCTAGCAGATCTCGATAGTTGCCAAACGCGTTCCGGTAGAGCACGTCCTGATAGTACCCCATGCGCAGCGCTGGCGTGTTGAACGGTCGATCCGATACTACGAAAATCTGGGATAGAGCGAACACCATGCGTTGACGCAAAACGTCATCGCCCGCCAACAGGGCATCCCAATAGAGATCCGAGTGAGAGTCTTGAAACCGGTCAGCCGTGGTTTGCACGCGGGCTTGGACTTGCGGCAGGAGCAACGTCGTGGGCTTAGCGAACTCGTTCGACAACCAAGCTTCAGCATTTGTCCCAGCCAGCTGTTCAATCGTCTCTAAGTCTCCACCAAAAGACGCTTGCATCAGGAACCGGGCGACCTCCTCAGCGCTAGAGAGTGTCGTATCTCCGCGAGCCTCAGACGAAGGCGGCGGCGGAGGTGGTGGTGGCGGTGGAGACGCGGGTGGAGGCGGCGGCGGTAGAGCGCCGCCCTGTCCTCCGGGCGCGGGAGATTCTTCGCTGCCACCAGAGCACGCCGCGACCAGAAGCGAGGTGGTTATCAGCGCAACCGAAAGGGCTCTCTTCACATGCTTCATAATCGTCCCTCTCACCGCTATGAAATGTAAGCGTCCGTATAGTTACGACGAGACTCGTGCATTCAAAGTTAAACTTTCTTGATAAAACCCGATGTCTGGCTTCATAACTGACGACAGCGAATTGAGTGGTGGTTCGAGATGTCCGTCGAAATGCGCAAACAACCGGCGCAGAAGCGCAGTCAAAAGCGCATCGATCGGATATTGCTGATCGCTGAGCGCCTCATCTGTGAAAAAGGGTTGTCTGATCTATCCGTCCGAGAAGTTGCCCGACGGGCGGATGCGAACATCGCAACCTTTTACCAGTACTTTCCGAACCGTTCGGCGCTGGTCCGGCAGATTGTTGAAAAGTACCAGGCGCTCCTTCACACGATGCTCAAGCAGGGCGTGGCAGATGCCGAAGGAATGGCCACCAAAGCTGCGTTGAGTTTGATGCAAAACCGGACCTTAGACTTCTATGAACGCTATCCTGTTGTCGCCGAGATCTGGCCCGGCACGCACAGTGATCATTCGCTCCGCGCGTTGAATGGCCGCGATAATCAAGTGAATATCAAAATGCTTGCTGGCTTCGTGGTTCGATTGAATGAGCATATCACGCCAGATCATGCCATGGTGATTGCCACACTCATTCTCACAACCACAGCGCCCGTCACGCGGGTGAGCAAGTCGCTTCCAGATCCGATTGGTCCGGCTTTACGAGATGCTCAGGTTCGGCAACTCAGCTTGTTGATTGATAGTATTGAGCCGCTTCCGTGAGCAGAAGAACATGGGGAATGTCTATCGCTTCGCGGCATACTACTCGGCTGCAGCAAGCAAAAAGACCCAGTCTCCCGCTAACGCGGGGCGTGCGTGATCTTCGATTTCAACCACGCAGCCAATATACATCGCAATAGCCCCGTCAGGACGAACTTCATATCGCTGAATTTTGAAAGCTCCGCGAATCCTGGAGCCCGCGGGAACTGGGGCGATAAAGCGCAACTTGTCGAACCCATAATTGATTGGCATGCCAACGGTTCCGAGTGCTTCACCGAGTTGAGACATGCTCTTCATAAACGCCGTCTTTTGAAAGTGGCTGAGCAGGCTCATCGTCAGAAACCCATATGCAATCGTCGACCCGAATGGGCTGTTTAAACTAGCCCATTCTGGGTCCTGATGAAATGGATCTTGATCCAGAGAGAGGTCACCGAATGCATCGATCATCTTCTGATCAACAGTGAGCCAATCAGAGGGTTCAAGCTTCAACCCTTGTAGCGACTCAAGATGTTTCAGTTTGTCAGACATTGCTTGCTTCCTTAGTGGCGATCCGGCGAAGTCCAACTTTGTCGGCTTTCCCCCCGGCGTTTCTGGGTACTTCGTCAATCGCAAAAACGTCGGCGACCCTTTGAGTTTTAGAGAGCTGCGCGTTCACGGTGTCCCGAAGCACGGAAAGGTCAGTTGGAGCTTTCAAAACGACGAAAGCAATTGGCACCTCGCCCCATCGCTCGTCTGGTCGTCCGACGACCGCGACGTCTCGAATGGTCTCTTGTCGGCTGATAACGTCTTCAATGTCGCGCGGATAAACGTTAAAGCCCCCTGAGATCAGCATGTCCTTCTTTCGGCCTTGAACTGTAAGAAATCCGTCTTCATCAAGGCTTCCCAGGTCGCCTGTTCGCAGGAACCGCAGACCGTCGGAGGCGATCCAGTGAACGCTGCTCTGCGCCTCTTCATCGGTGTACCCCGTCATTTCATGCTTATCGCGACCTACGATTTCGCCGACTTGATTAGCACTTAACTCGACGCCTCCATCATCGATGATGCGAAGCTCTGCGCCGGGGAATGCCATCCCCACGGTGGCGTGTTTTTCGGGCTGGCCTTTTAGCGATAACAGCGTCGTGGCGCCGCCCTCTGTGAGCCCATAGACTTCAAGGATCTCACCAGGCCAACGCTCCGCCAGCTCACCCTTTCGGTGGATTGGTAATGGGGCGCCTGTACAGATGGAGACCTCGATAGACTCTGGTGGGTCGGCCGTAAACGCGATCGAGTCTAAAATGCGCTCATACTGGACCGGCACCATAATGGTATGTGTGGTTCTATAGATATTACTGAGCTCAACGAACCGTTCGGGTGAGAACTTCTCCATCAAGACTATCGCAGCGCCATTTCCGAGCGCGCCGACCAAACCGACAATCGTGGTATCAGAGTCGAGCGGTGTTGATAGGATTGAGACCTTCCCGGGCTCAATTCCCATAAGTGTGCCGCTCTCGATTTGAGCGCCGCGCAATTGGTGACTTTGTAAAATTCCTTTTGGCCGGGATGTCGTTCCCGAACTGTAGACGCAGTTAAAATTGGCCCCGGGTGAGATGTCCGGGCGAGTGAAGACGTGGCCTTCTTGCCAATCTGCCAATTGCTTATTGGTGATGAGAGGTATTGAGTCGACTTTGTCTGTTTCCAATCCAAACAGAAGCGCCGGATCGATGAGGCATGTCTCCATGCCAGAATCGTCGACCATTGCGCTAAGCGCAAGTTGGCTGGCATGTTTCGGTAAGAACACTGGATAGGCACCGCACTTGAGTATACCCAACATGCTGCAAATGCCGTCGAAAATATTCCCTGTTAGCAGCCCGATGGGAGTTCCCGGAGCCGCGCCACTCGCAGACAACCGGTTCGCCCAATCACTCATCCGCGACGCGACAGTCTGCCAAGTCGCAGTCACTTTGCCATCAATCAAAGCAGTCTCGTCTGGTCGCGTTTCTGCGAACAAATCCACGCGGTCCGTCAGGAAAATCGTCGCTTCGTCGCTCATTGTCACAATCGCCTTGTCATTCATATTAAAATAGAATTATATTCTATTATTGATTTTTCAATGGCGCAAGGTGGAGAAAGCTATGTCTAAGGAGTCACTCGCATTCAAACTGACTGGAGTTCTCATTCTTGTCCTGGCAGTATGGAGCATCTGGGTGATCCTCACGCTCACCAGCGCGTCGAGCAAAAAACCCGGCATCGTAGATCTTGATCCAACAGAGTATGGTTCTATCGGTGCTTTTGCTGACGACTTGCTTTCACCGGCAGCGGGAGCAGCCCCTTATGTCGGCGCCTCAGTGGCCGTCATTCGCGACGGAGAGGTGCGCCACCTGGCAGGATATGGCTCGAAGCAGGCTGATCAGGGTCTTCCTGTGGACCCAACTGCCACGCCGTTCCGATTGGGCTCCGTAACCAAATGGTTCACTGCAACCGCAGTCGCGCAGCTTGTCGACCAGGGCTTAGTCGACTTGGAGCAACCTGCGAACACATATTTGAAACGGTTCGAGCTGCCTGCTAGATTTGGGGTGGACACGACGGTGGCCGACCTTCTCGCGCACCGTACAGGATTAGAAAGCTTTGATGTTCATACCTTTACGGAGCGAACATACGACCTGCCAGTCGACGGCGATGAGATTCGGTCTTTTCTCCCACGTCAAATTAAGCGTCCTGGCGAGGAGAGTGTGTATTCGAACTTCGGTGTCTCAACACTCGGCGCGATCGTTGAAGACGTTTCGGGGCTCACCTTTAATGAGTTTATTCGCACGAGAATCTTAGACCCGCTCGACATGACAAATAGCGGATTGGATCACGAGTTCGGACCAGGCGCGCCAGACGCGCTACCTAAGCCGGCAATCCTGCGCCAGGATGGATCTTGGGAGACCATTCCGTATTTCGCGAAACACCCATACTTTATTCCGTCGGGCGGCATCTATGCAACCGCGGAAGATATGACGAAGTTTATGCGCGCGCACCTTGAGCGCGGAGAGACAGAATTCTCTCGTCGTCTGATGTCATCTCAAGGCTACGATCGAATGTACGAGGTTTTAGGAGGTAACGCGGACGTGCCGAACGTGCCCAAGTTTGGATTCATTGTTTGGCTCGATGATTATAATGGCGCGCGCACGATGAGCCATTCCGGAAATGTGCAGACGTTCCGAGCTTTCATGTTGCTGATCCCGGATGAGGCGCTTGGCGTGTTTGTGTCTGAAGTGGGCGATGTTCCATACTACGATCGCAAAGACGCGTTCTGGAAAGCGAAGAATGAGACCGGCGTGGGCAACGCTTTGTTGCCGTACCGGGCCGCTTATGAGCTCGCTTCCTTCTTTATCGGCGAGCGCGTGTTTGAGGCGGCGAGCGGGTTCCGGCAAGAGATCGATCTATCACGCTATGAAGGCGAGTACTGGAACCGCCAGCGCCAGCATTCAACATTTTTGAGACTATTCGGATTTGAGGGCGGCGCGTCAGTGCATATCGCCGATGATGCCACGCTTACGATCCGCGGACGACGCGGTTTTGTTCCGGTCGCAGAGCATACATTTATGACACCCGATGGGCGCCGGTCAGCTGTATTTAAAATCGAGAATGACCAAGTCGTATCCTTCGTTGATGACTATCCATCGGTTTGGGATCGCGTTGAAGGCATTCAGACTCCGGAGTTCCGTCAAACCGCTCCGATCCTGCTTGGCTTCTTGTTGGCAGTAACAGGAAGTTTGATGCTCTTTTTCCGGTCCGGATCGAAGCTTCCGCCTATCATTGGAGCCCTGGCCGGGACAGGTGGATTACTCGTTATGGGGACGTTGCTTTGGGTCTTGCTCGTGCTCGAAATCCAGAGCCAGCGTATTCTCCTCGAAGCGAGCGCGACCATCATGGCCTGGGGCGTCATCGGTAATATGGCTTGGATTGTGAGCGTGGCTGCTGCAATTGGTTCTGCCGTCGCCCTTCGGCAATCGATTTCGGGCGGTGGCGGGGACGTTAGGTTGTTTGCAGCTGCTGGTTATTCCGCTCTTATTGTGCTTGCGATAGCGACGGCAATATCGATCGCATCCTTGGGCTTCTTCGGCCTATCGGTGCCTGGGCGTTTCTAAAACGATCGTCGCGGTTCCATTTCCTTCAATCAAAAAAACTCCAGCTCTCTCAAGAGAGCTGGAGTATAGTTTCGGAGGATAAGTCGCTTTAACGGGGCGTTGGTCCCGTGGCCGGCTTTACCAATTGACGGTTAAACTCGCGCCGACTGTTTGCGGATTGCCAACAGTAGAGAAAATCGTGCTGCGGTTCTGCGTCAGATACTCTTCGTCGAACAAGTTGTTTACGAAGACTGCGGCGGTGAAATGCTCGCTGCGATATCCGAGTCTTCCGTTTGCGACGGTGTAGGCTTTTAACGCATTCACAGCGCGCTCAAATTGGAACCGGTCGTCAACGTAAACTGCGTTACCAGAAACGAAGAACCCGTTCTCAAACTCATATGCGGCACGCACGGAGCCTGTCCATTCTGGCGCCAACGCGAAGGGATTGCCGGAGAAATCATTTGTTCCCGTGTTGAACTCATCGAAGGTCGCATCATTGTAGCCGATGGATGCAGCAAGACTGAGCTGTGAATTTGGCTGAGCGATGATCTCGAGCTCGGCGCCTTTCACCGTGGATTCACCAGCATTGAGCGTTAGAGCCGAGAATGGGTCGCTTAGGTCTTCCTGAAACCCAACCTGTTGATCGGTCCAGTCGACATAGTAGACATTGCCATTGACGAAGAGCCGATTGTCGAGCCACGCGGTGCGAAGTGCAGCCTCATAGTTCCAAGTATATTCTGGATCGTAAGGGAACATGATCCCGGTACTGGCTTGGAACGAAATTCCGCCAGCGCGATAGCCGCGTTGGACTGAAAACGCCAAACTTGCGGCTTCGGTAAAGTCATAAGTCAGCCCAAGCTTGGGTAGGAAGACCGTATTGTCACCGGACGCCGATTGATCGGCACCGCTGCCGAGAAGCGGCGCAATAGCGTTGAATGTGCCATTGACATAATCATTTTCGATGGCCCCGAGCACCAAAGGAATGGCGGGCGCCGGAAAGCCAGGTGTTGCGCCGAGTACGGCCTCAACATTCCCGAGATAGGCTTGCACTTGCGCGTCCTCTAGACGCGCGAAGGCATCAAAGCGATCATAGTCAAATTCTTGAACATCAATGCGAGCACCCGCAGACAGAGTCCATCGAGGCGCAAGAGCGTAATCAAAGTCGGCGAACAAAGCATAATTGTTGTTGGTGTAGTTGTTCATATCACCGAACTGAATATCAAGCCCGGCTGGCGTGACGGAATTGAGGACTGGCACCAAAGCAGGCGGCAGACCCAATGCGGGATTAGTGTAGAGCGCATCTTCCGCAGAGGGAATGCCAAGTGGGTTTCCAGTTAGGGGCGTGAAGATGTCTGCGAACTCACCGAAGTTTTCGAGTTCGAAATCCGATGTGAATAAGAACACGCCGAGAATGCCAGAGAGGTTCTCGCTATCATAGTTCAAACGCAGCTCTTGTGACCATTGTGTCTCTCGTCGATCTCGAAATGCGTCTTCCTCTAGAAGCGGACCGCTGTCACCGTCGCGCTGCCCAAAGAGCTCGGCGTCGCTATAGGCCGTCAAAGATGTCAAAGACCATTGGTCATTGAAGTCGTAGTTAAGCTCTAGAATGGCCTGATTGGTGGTTCGGTCATCAAAGACAGGAGTATTGTTCCAGCCCTCGCGCAGAAATGGATCAGGATCCGGGACACCGAACCTGTTATCCGCATCATAAACGCCCCCAAATCCTTCCTCGGACTCGATATAATTGACGGTTAGTTTGGCGGAGAAAGGAGCATTCGGCGCTTCATAAAGCAGCTTACCGCGAACGCTGATCGACTCGACAAAGTCTTGATCATCAATTCCGAGGAACGGATTGGTGATATCGCCGTCTTCCTCAAAGTACTCGACGGTTAAACGACCCGAGACAGTATCGCTGAGGGGGCCACTGATCACGCCCGCATATTGGCGTCGACCATACTCCGCAATCTCAATACGACCTGCAAATTCAGCTGTTTGCGACGGGTCTTTGGTTTCAATGACGATCGCGCCGGAAAGGGTGTTTCGTCCAAGCGTGGTTGATTGTGGTCCACGAAAAACTTCGACTTGCTCGATGTCCCAGGCGCGCGTCGGGCCGCCTTGTGTTTGAAAGGCGGGAAGGACCACGCCGTCCACGTAAATCGATGAAAGAGGGGCATTGTTCACCACCCCAGCGTCTACGGTTTGCGTCCCGGTGACATTTGCGCCTCGAATAGAGAACCCGCGGCCTTCTTGGGTTGTATTGACGCCAGCGATAAGTTCGAGTGCATCGGCGATACCTTGAATATTATTTTCGTCTAACGCCGCCGTATCCAGAACCGCGACACTCGCATTCGTGTCCTGAAGGCTGCGGTCGCGTTTCTCACCGCTAACAATGATGGTCGACATTCTCGCTTCGGCGTCCGGCTCCTCTTGGGCATGCGCAAGGTGCGATGTGGCCAAGACCGCAGCCGTACCGACCAGTAAGGATAACTTGTAAGAATTCGTCACGGAACCTCTCCCAGTTTTTTATGAAATAGAATACAATTCTATTTTATCGATTTTGTAAAGAGGTTTTAAAGTTCGGCGTGGGCTTAGTCTGCCTCGAGGGTCTGCAGGCTTTTTGATTTCATGCTGTCGTACACAGCCAGGACCGTTCGTAGCGCCGCTAAGCCAGCATCGATATCGGGAACAGCCGGATGGACAGGGTTTCTGATAAGGTCAGCAAAAGCTTCAGCCTGGGCTCTAAAATGGTTCGGCTCTGGCAGCTTTGGTAACGGTATTTCCGTTACGCCCTCCAACGTGGCATGATATAAGAGATTGGCATAAGGATAGATGCGAAGCGCGCCGGTGCTGCCGTAAATCGAAAGTGCGCAGGGATATGGATCGTACCCTCCCGGGGCTACATATCCTTCGACATTCCAGCCACCGCCTGCGCTGAAAACCCCTTCACCAGGCAAAGATAGGCCGACTGTGCCTTCATCATAGAAAAGATGACCGATGGCACCATCGCCGAGCGTGAACATAACGCTCTCAGGTGTTGGCGCGTGGCCAGATATGTTCCCGCAGCCATACACCGAACGAATGCTCTGCCCGGTCATCCACGCAAACGCGTCAATAAGGTGCACACCATGGTCTACCAGCCCCATGGGCGTTCCGCCTGGTTCACCTTCTGGATAGTGTGACAGCGGAAGCGGTTCAACTAATGCGCTGCCGCGACCTCCAATCAAGTGCTCCAGACAACTTCTAACTTGGCCGATGCCATTTGAATGAATGATCTCTCGCGCGGTTTGTATGGTGGGTAAAAATCGGTAGGATGCACCGAACTGAAATAGAACGCTATTTTGTTCGACGATTTCGATCATAGCCTTTGCATCGGCTAGATCACTTGCGAGCGGCTTTTCGCAGAGGACTGGAAGTCCCGCCGCAGCGGCGATTGCAACCACGGGCAGATGATAGCGCGCTGGGGTTGAAACAAGCACACCCTCAATGTCTTCGCACGCAATCATGTCTTCGGCCGAACCATATGATCGCAGACCGAAATCAGACTCTGCCTTGCGGCCTCGCGCCCGATCTAAATCTGCGCCTGCAACCAGTTCTAACTTATCGCTCGCAGCGATGCCTTTCATGTGCTCTTGAGCGGCATTCCCAAGGCCAACGATTCCCAACCGCACTTTTTGTTTGTTTACACCCGACATATTCAGCTCGGGGCCTTCAGCCCAAGCATGCTTCTGGCTTCACTCGGAGTCGCGATCGGGCGGCCAAGGATATCAAGAAGCCGAACTGCTTGTTCAACCAGTTGTTCATTCGTCGCGAATTGCCCTTTGCGAAGATAGAGATTATCTTCGAGACCGACGCGAACATTGCCGCCTAAGAGCGCCGACTGAGCCGCGACAGGGAACTGATTTCGTCCCGTGCCGAGCGCACCCCATATTGCATTTTGAGGTAAGAGGCGCCGCATATAGTCGATCGTCTCGGTATTTGCTGGCGAGTTGTACTTAATCCCGAGTACGAATTGAAAAAGCGGATCATCATCGATGACGCCTTCATCGATGAGTTTTTGGGCAAGGACGATGTCACCCCCTTCGAACACTTCGATTTCCGGTTTTACGCCTAGCTCTTGGAACCGCTTGGCCATCGCTCGCAAGGTGCGCGGGGTATTGAGGTAGACAACATCTTCGCCGCTTGCGACTTGGTTGGACGTGGTCACATCCAGGGAACAAATCTCCGGACGACAAACTTCAATATGCCGGTATCTGACCTCTGCTGGAGCAACATCCGTCTTCGGCATGGCTCGAGATTCATCCTCAGGATCAGGATAAAACATCGCCAAACCGCCACAGGTCAGATTGATAATGACGTCAGTATTTGATTGACGGATACGGTCGGTAATCTCCTCAAACAGGTTAACGGCGGTATTGCCCAATCCTGTTTCAGGATCCCGTGTATGAATGTGCACGATCGCAGCGCCGGCTTGGGCCGCACCAATAGCGGTGTCAGCAATTTGCGATGGTGTGACGGGGAAACATGGGTGGTTACGATTAAACGCCTCGCCTCCCGTCACAGCACATGTGATAATTGCTTTTTCGGAAGTCGACTCGACAATTGGCATTGGGAAACCTCAAAATAGAATGCCATTCTATTTATTGAGATCCGCGATTGTGTCAATCTAAGAACGGGTGGAGCCTCTAGTCTGTCTTCGTGAGGTCAAATGGCCTTTGCAGCTGGCGTGTTTCTCTAATGATGCGCTGCGTCGATTTCTTTATCGCCGCTTGGGTTGGGGCTGTTCCGGTGACGGTTTGTGTCCAGGCGACCGCCAGGTCTGTCGCAATTTTCTTAGGCTTCATCCCTTCGAAAGTTTCTACTTTTTCTTTTGTCGCCAGCTTCATATGTAGCTGTTCGGTACTCGAGACGAGGATCTCGGCGAGCACTTTGTGGCTTTGTGAGACAGATTGGCTGCCTTGTTCCATCGCGATCGCGGCGGAGAAAACATTGACGACGCCGAGGCGCCCGGTCTGCCAGCCGAGCGGTTCTTCGCCGTGGTTCTGATAAAGATGCCAGATGGTGAGCTGCGATGACCCAAGCCTGTTTTCGACTTGCTGCATGGAGCGCCAATTGTAGAGAAAGGCTTTATCGAAGAAGGATGCTTCGTCTTCAAGGTGCGCGAAATAAGCAAAGAATGCTTCGATATCCTCTTCAGCAACGGCATGGAAGAGGACATCCTTATTCTTGTAGTGAAAATAGATTGACCCAATCGAGACACCGGTCTCGTCGACAATGTCTTCAATTGCGACATCGTCGAGTTCTCTTTGGGACAATAGGTTGCGTACACCCTCTCTAAGCAGCTTACGGGTCTGCTCGCCCTTGGTCATTTTCTTCTTCGATTTCACGCTCGCGGTCATTCCGTTTGCATCCTTTTTTACCCACGCGTCAGAATTCGGCTTGTAAATAGAATATGATTCTATTATTTGGAATTCCAAGCCGCAGGATTCTCATTGATGACCATTCGTATCGCTATTGCCGGTATTCTGCTAGAGGCGAACCGTTTCGCGCCAGCAACCACATATTCTGATTTTGAAGACTATATGCTTCATCGGGATGACGTCATTTCAGGAATGGCACATCTCTTTCAATTGCCATCCGCACTTCCAAAGGATGCTGACGTTGAATTCGTCCCGATATTGCTCGCTGGTGCAGAGTCCGGAGGTCCTGTCCTCCATGAAGACTATGAGCGCTTGGTAAACGAGATCGAGTCCACATTCCAGTCCCGTGGGCTAGTCGATGGGGTGTTCTTGTTCGCGCACGGTGCGGGCCTAACAACGCAGTGCAATGATTTAGACGGCGACTACTTTAAACGAGTTCGACAGATCGTGGGCCCTGATGTGCCGATTGTGGCTGAGTTGGATCTGCACGCCAATCTTTCAGACGAAATGGTTGAACAAACCGATTTGCTCGTTGGCTATCGCACCAATCCGCATGTGGACGTCGCCGCTCGTGCACGGGAGTGTGTCGCTGCGCTCTGGAAGCTAATCCACAGCGCAAGCGTCCAGGTCGCTTATCAGCGGCTTCCACTGATTACATCGCAAATCTCGCAGCTCACAGATCCAGGGACGCCTTATGGGGACGCTATAGACCTCGGCAACCGCTTGAGGCAGGAAAATGAGGGGATCGCCAATGTGACGCTGCTGTCTGGGTTTTCCTTTTCCGACACAGACTACAATGGCTTCGCGGTATACGTCGCCACATGGGCCGATTTAGCGCTTGCAGAAGCAACGTGCGCAAGACTCTCTGAATTCTTATGGCAAAATAGAGAGCGGTTCATTCCATATGCGCTGTCGGTTCATGAGGCCGCCGAAATCGAGCTGACCCTGCAAAATGATGGCGCATCGGGTCCTAGGATCTATGCAGATATTGCCGACAATCCCGGAGGCGGAGGGCGCGGAAACACGATCCATCTACTGAAAGCGATGATCGATTCTGGCGCGGACGGCGTCCTCGCTTCGGCTTATTTTGACCCGGCATTGGTGCAAGCCGCTGAAAAGGCCGGCATTGGGGCGCGGTTTGTCGCTGAGTTTAACACGCAAGAAGAAAGCTCGCTTTCGGGCAAGATGTCGATCGAAGCGCATGTCGACCATATCTTTGATGGCGCGTTTAAAAACGAAGTTGGTGTGCAAGCGGGTGAAAACACTAATCTTGGTCGGTCCTGCGTTCTGTCGCTGGAGAACGGCCGGATCAAAGTCGTTGTGGTTAGTTTACGGAACCAAGTGTTCAATCCTCAGTTCTTTAGCGAAGCAGGGCTTAATCCATCAGCTGCAAACGCATTGATCGTAAAATCCCGAGGCCATTTCCGTGCGGGGTTTGCAGATCTCGCCGGACCTGCAGATATTTACGAAGTGGATGCGCCAGGCCTCTGCACGTCAGACATTGCGAGCGTCGATTGGACCAACTTACCCAGGCCAACTTATCCGCTGAACGCGGCAACCGAGTGGACACCTGATGTGCGCTTGAAGCCTTCTGCGCGTCCTTCTGCCAATGTGGAGATCAGCCGATGACGTGGTGGCGGTCATGGTCAGCACGGATTTCGGTGGCGACCGCGTCCGTTTTAATCAGCGCATGTGCGACGCAGGCCAGCCGAGCAGACGATTATCCGTCCGAACGGTTTGATCGCCTTTTCCAGGACGCGCAACAGTCTGCTGAGGTGCCAGGGGCGAGTGTTGGTGTGAGCGTTGATGGGAACATCATCTGGTCTCGAGCTTTCGGAATGGCTGATCTTGAGCTCGCGGTTCCAGCAAATCTGAATACGCGGTTCCGAATTGGGAGCGCCTCTAAGCCTATTACCGCGACCTTGCTTGGGCGGATGGTCGAGCGCGGTGAGATTTCGCTCGATGACACGGTTTCAAAGTATCTTTCCGACGTTCCAGACGCCTGGAAGGATATTACGGTTCGGCAGTTGGCGTCCAACCGGTCGGGCATTCGGCACTATAAACTCGATGAGTTTCAAGATGGCAGACGAATATGGTGGCAGCACTTTGAAGAAGTCGAAGAGAGCCTGACCCTGTTCGCGGACGATCCATTGGTGCAGGCGCCTGGAGAGGGCTTTCACTATTCGACCTATGGCTGGACGCTTTTGGCCGCAATACTTGAGAAAGCGGGGCGCGCGGATTTCCCAACCCTTCTGCATCGCGACGTGTTCCAGCCGCTTCAGATGTCTCAGTCTGAGATCGATCATCACTTTATGATTATCCCAAACCGAACGCGTTTCTATTGGCGTGCACCCACAGGGCAAATTACCAATGCTCCGTTTGCGGAGAATTCGTACAAATGGGCTGGGGGCGGAATTGTTTCGACGTCTGAGGACATGCTGCGGTTTGGTCAGGCTTGGCTGAAAGGTGACGGTGTTGGGGCTGACCTGCGTGATCTAATGTGGTCTCCGCACGGTGCGTATGCAAAGCAAGAAACAGCCTATGGATTGGGGTGGTTCTTGGGTCTAGACGCCACTGCAGAAAGGTTTTCGAGCGCTGGTGAGACCGTCCCGCAAAGTCTCGTATCCATGCGTGATGCAAAGATTGAAGTCGTCGAGCACCGCGGCGGACAAATCGGTGGATCGTCGGTTCTGTGGCTTTTTCCACAGTTTGATGTCGTTGTGTCCGCGCACTGGAACATGTCTGGGGAGGGGCGGCGACTATATGCCGTCACGCTCCAAATCGCTTGCGAAACTATCGCGGTGCAACCCAGTTCGCCAGAGCTGATCTGTGAGGGCGCTTAAGTGTCCGGTTCAGAGCGTTTAGACTGGGTCAAGATTGGCGTCATTGGCGTGATGTGTATGGCGCAGACGTTTCCATACTATCTGGTCAACTCAACCGTGCCGACCCTGTTTAGAGCTGAAGGTTTGGAGCTCACGGACTTTTGGGCATTCTCTATTCTAACCATTCCAGCGTGGGCCAAGTTTCTATGGGCGCCTTATGTTGATCGACATGGCTGGACGAATTTCGGTCGCCGAAAGTCATGGATTCTGGTTTGTACGCTGTTGGGTGCGGTATCCGTTTGGGCGCTCGTATTTACCACACCGTCTCAGAATGCATTGGCAATCGTTGTCGCTGTGCTGTTCGTCCACATGACGATCATGGCGACCCAAGACATTGCGGTCGACGCCTATACGCTGGAGAATCTCACCGAAAAGGAACGCGGCGCCGGGTCTGCCTTCAAAGTGTTCGCCGAAGCGATCGGGGAAGCCATGGCACTCGGTGGATTGATGTTCGTCTACACCTCGCTCGTGTTCCCGGGGACCGGATCAGGCTGGATCACAATGGTCCTCATCGCGGGCCTCGCGCTTATTCTGTTCACAACGCCCGTCATCCTGCGAGCGGAACCGCCTATGTCAGAAGAGATAGAGGCTCGGCGGAAAGCTGGCGATAATCCGCGCTTGTCGAAATTCATCTTGCGGCCTGACACGCCTCCAATTGTGGTCTTGCTGTTTGTCGGCGGGTTCATCAATTTTATGCTTCCACCTTTGGCGGGTCCGTTGCTTGTCGATTGCGATTTCTCGCTTTTGGAAGTTGGCCTTATTCTCGGAATTGTCACCCCGATTGGTGCGCCGCTTGGGGCAATTGTTGGCGGCGCTCTTATCACACGATTTGGCTTAAAAGTGGTTCTGATTTCAATTGCGGCGGCCTCGATCGCGGTTGGAGCGCTGGCAGTAACGACCGTGCTAAGTGCATTTCAGGTTCCAGAAACATTTGGACCTGTTTCTCAACAAGTTGAGCGCGTCTTTGCCGATTGGGATGGTGGTCCTCGAGTGATTTATGCGGTCACCATATTTACACCAGTCGTTTGCATCATCGCGATGTTGCATATGGTTTTCACGGTTTCCCGAATGGGCTGGGCGTCTCGAACGCAAGCGGGTACTGACTTCACGCTTCACGGCGCCTGCTACAATATCGGCCGAACATTTGCTGTCGCACTTTCTCCGTTTATTGCTGCCGGGTTCGGTTGGCCCGTCTATTTGATCGTCCTGATCGTGCTCATCAGTGGTCTCTGCATCGCCTATTGGGGTTTAGCAGACCGGCTGGACGCAATTTGTGACCGCCGCCGGGTATCCGAGGGTGAACTCATTCCAGAACCAACATAGACGCCAAAAGATGATTGATGTTTCCTCCATGACGACGCCCGCTTTGCTGCTTGATGCAAGAAAACTGAGGCGAAACGTCGAACTTGCAACGCAGCGAGCAAAGGCGCTTGGCGTTCAGTTGCGTCCTCATATGAAGACGTCTAAGTCCGTCGACGTTGCGCGTTTGATGCTTGGGGAGACGTGGACCAGCATGGCCGTTTCCACGGTTCCAGAAGTCGCTGCTCTATTCAGTGCCGGCGTGCGGAACATCCGATATACATCGCCGTTCGACCACCGAAAACTCGCCGATTTGAAACCGATGATTCAGTCGGGGCTGGAGTTTGAAACGCTGATCGATGACCCATCGCGAGTAGCTGCTCTTTCGGCGGCGGCTGTGGCGCACAGTTGTTCGATCCATCTGTTGATTGAACTGGATGTCGATGGCTATCGCGCTGGCGCCGCGACTGAGGCCACTGACTTAATCGCGTTCGCAAAAGAGATTACGGAGCGGCCAGGTCTGTCGTTCGGCGGGATCTACAGTTTTGCTGGCAAAACCTACCGATTGCCCCGCCGCGCCGACCGCACAGAACTAATTGCACAACACCGCGCCGCCTTAGTCAGATTGGCAGAGGACCTTCGTCTAGCCGGGATAAACCCACCCACAATAGGAATTGGCGGGTCGCCAGTCTTAGAGAGCGCGGAGACACTAGATGGGCTGACCGAGGTCTGCGCCGGCGTATACTGTTTCCAGGACCTAACACAGGCCGGAATCGGGGTGACGGATGTCGACGATCTTGCAGTTTCTGTTCTCAGCACGGTGACACAACATCAGCCTGCGACCGGACGCATCTTTGTCGACGCCGGAAGCCTTGCTCTATCGTTGGACCGAAGCACCGGCACACAAGAAACCGATCAAGGCTATGGCTTGGTTTGCGACGCCGCCTCGGGTCTGCCTTTAGGGGACGGCGATATTATTGTCGCGCGCACGAGCCAGGAGCACGGTTTAGTCCAGCGCAGGAACGGCGCCGTCGCACCAGCTGATTTATTACCGATCGGCGCGCGCGTGAGAATCTTGCCCAACCATGTGTGCATGACGGCTGCGGGTCATAGCACATACAAGACATTTAACTCTGCACCTGATGAAGCGCGGGAATGGCGACGCGTCAGCGGATGGCAAGTTGAAAAATATGACGCCGATATATCGAATTGGATCGGCGGATAGTCAGCACCAAAACCCGAATTGGAGAAACCATGACACCGGAATGGAGACAGACTTATAGCGGCGTTGTGCATCCATGGCTTTGTGACGCTATGGGCCACATGACCACGCGCTTTTATCTCGCGATGTTTGATGATGCGAGCTACCACTATTTGCGACATATCGGTGCGAACGCCGAGAAAGACCATGCAGCTGGGATTGGCTGGGCGGATATCCGCCAAGAACTCGATTACGTCGCAGAAATCGGCGCTGGAGCTCTTACTGAAGTCTGGTCACGTCCGGTTCGCATCGGCAATAAATCCATGCAGTTCGAAAATGAACTGCGAAACGCCGACACTGGGGAAGTCTCCGCTAAGTGTCTGACGACCACTGTTCGGTTTGATCTAAAGGCTCGCAAAGGAACTGTGGTCGAGGATGCCATTCGAGCGCGGATTGAAACTTGGCTCAACCCTCAAAAATGAGCCATAGTTTTCAATAGCATTCCGCGATAAAGTCCTTAAATAGAATTGTATTCTATTTTTGGAGTTTAGAAAATGTCCCCCATCGCAATCATTACTGAAAACATGGCGCGCGCTGCGGTCACGCCATCTGACGCGTTTATAGCTGTTCGGGCCGTGTTCTGTGCGACGGCTTCTGGAGCGGCGAGAAGCTTCCCTGTGACCCGCGAAAAGCTGGACGAGCAATCGGCACTTTTTGGCTTCAAGTCGGGGTTCGATTTCGACAACCAACTCCTGGGCCTGAAAGCAGGCGGTTACTGGTCGAAAAATGCTGGTAACGGTCTCGATAATCATCAATCCAGCGTGCTTCTGTTTGAACCGGGGACGGGCCAACTGAAAGCCGTTGTCTCCGGAAACTATCTGACGTCCGTTCGAACTGCAGCCGCCGCAGCAAACTCGATAGATGTTCTTGCTAGACCAGATGCACGAACCTTGTCGATTGTCGGAGCGGGAAAACAAGCAGAGCCACATATCCGCGCCGCTCTAAGCGTCAGAGATTTCAGATCTATCGTGATTTCGAACAGAACCAAATCGCGCGCAGAAGATCTCGCCAAGCGGATATCAGATCTCGAGCAGGACATCACGGTTTCGGACATCAAAGACTGCTCCGCCTCGGCGGATGTCTTGATTACGATCGCCTCTAGCCATGCCGCTCTTGTTGAGACGACGTGGGTCAAGCCCGGCACACATATCGCTGCAATGGGTACTGACACAATCGGCAAGATGGAGCTTTCACCCGGCCTCGTAGCACGGGCACGCATATTTACTGATGATATCGCGCAGTCCGTTCAACTCGGCGAGGCTCAACACGCAGTAAAGGCCGGAGCGATCGATGAGAACGATATCACCCTATTGGGCGCGGTTTTGAACGAAGATGCAAAGGGCCGACAATCACCGGAGGACGTTACGCTTTACGATGGCACAGGGATCGGATTGCAAGATCTCGCCGTCGCTGATTTAGCACTTAAGAGTGCCGATCTGTGATGCTCGATTTTCTATTCCCGATCGGCATATTGGTGATCGGGTTGTTGCTCTTGGCGTGGTCGGGCGATCGTTTTGTCGAAGACGCGGATGCTCTAGCAGGCCAGCTTGGCGTCTCGCCGTTGATAATCGGCTTGACAGTGGTTGCTTTCGGCACGTCTGCGCCTGAATTGGTCGTCGCCGTAAACGCCGTCATAGCAGGCGAAACTGCGCTCGCCGCCGGCAACATTATCGGTAGCAATATCGCGAATGTCTTGTTGGTTCTTGGAGCCACAGCCATCGTCGTTCCGCTCAGTTTTGAGGAAAAAGGGCTCAGCAAAAACCTATTTGCAATGCTGGCCGCAACGCTGGGCTTCTGCTTTTTTGCGCTCGACGGAACGATAGGCTTGATAGAGGCGAGCATCCTCGCTGGGTCGTTGATTGCTTATCTGATTTGGAATGTATGCACCGATCAACGTTCTGACGCATGTGAGTCAGACTTTGCATGGTCGAATGCAGCTCTCTTGCTGCTTTCGATTGGCGGCCTCATGATCGGCGCGGATCTCACGGTCAATGGCGGCATCAAGCTCGCAGGTCTCCTCGGCGTGGATGCCGCCATAATTGGATTGACCGCGATCGCAATCGGAACGTCCTTACCTGAGCTTGTTGCGTGTCTGAGCGCAGCGATCAAAGGCCGGGCTGAAATCAGTATTGGCGCCATTGTCGGCAGCAATGTCTTCAACCTCTTAGCGGTCGGCGGGATTTCAGGGGTGGTTGCGGCAGATCAAGGCCTAACGATCGAAGGTATGACCCTAAGTCTCTCGCTCATGGTGTTGAGCGCGTTTGCTTTAGGATGCTACACGCTAACGAAAGCAACAATGCGCCTTAGATCTGGATTGCTAATGCTGTCAGTCTATGCGGCCTATGTTGTTTGGTCGTTAGCTAAAAGCAACATCCTGGGTTAGCGAACCATGATCGCTTCCTTGGCGACGTATGATAGCCGCTTAGCGAGCATTAGGAGACAATCCGGAGCTATTCCGCATCTTGCTTTTTAGGGTACCCGTCATGATCGTGTGCCTCCCGGTATGCATCCAGTTCTTCTGCCGAAATTTCATTCTGTAGCACGAACGATCTGATTTTCCGTTGGTTCGCATCGTCTACGACATCATCGCAACTTTTGCGCAATACAAACTCTGTTGCTGTCAATGAAAGAGTCTCTCGCACGTCAGATGACTTCACGGTTCTCCACTCGGACCGTTCGACGTCGAAGAGAAGTAATCTGCCGCCCAATCTCTTATGGGTCGTCACGCAGATGTTTGCTCCGTTTTCGAGTTGAATGATCCCACGGTAGTGCATCGCATTTTCGTGCATCGATGCATGTAGTGCTCCAATAAAAATGCTGGTCACCAAAAAGTAGAAAGCCGAAATCAGCATAAGATAGTTTCTGATTAGCCAGCCGTACCTGGCCTTGCCGTACTGATAGATTTCATTTGCGATGAACATCACCGCCAAAGTGGTGAAAATTCCCAATGACGGCGAAAGGTCCATGTTCGCTCGCAACGGTAAACCAAGGATCGAAGCAAAACCGATGATGGCGGCGATTGCCCCAAGTCGATAAAGCCACAGCGTAGATTTTGACCACTCGCCATCGTCATTTTTCCAGATCGGCTGCATCAAAGGAACCAGCGTTTGATCCGACCTAAAGAAAACTGTGAAAACGTTGATAGCACCGAGTATCAATGCCACGGGCAAATATACGATTGCTGCATTCACGAACTCGACGCCGCCGAGATACGAAAACAGCGATGTGTCTATCTGCCCAATGTACCCCAACAGGTATGATGCTCCTGAAGTCACAATCATCGCTGACGCGAACCTTAGAATTTCGCCGGCACTCAGGCCCAACTTGTCGGGCTGAGGCTCGCTGGGTTGCGAAGAAGAAGTTCTCGTCTTGTGACTCATGAGATCTGTTTATCAAATAACTCGCCCATTGGGTCCAAAAACATCGAATGCCTTACAAGACAAAGAAGCTCCGCACCCGGCATGGGGACTAAAACGCGCCATCGTTATGTCTGGTTTTAGGAATTAGCAGAACTCGAACAGAAATTTCCGAAATTGGGAAAAGTGGCCGAAGCAGAGTCTCCGCTTTTCAACGGACAAAAAAACCGAGCCGAACGAACACAAATTCGAGATCAAAAAGTAGAATATTAGTAGACGAGCATTCGCTCGTTACTCAGTCTTCTGTGCAAGTCCTTGATCTTATTGGAGCGGGCGATGAGATTCGAACTCACGACCCCAACCTTGGCAAGGTCCATTGGGAAGCCTATCACATTGAAAAAATAGTATTTTTGTGAAGTGTATCGTAGCCATTCGTAGCGTAACGTAGCGGTTTGCAGCCTATTGAAGCGCTCCGTCGTGGCCAGTTCGTAGCCAGCCTTCGTTTCGTTTGAGGTAACTTAGTGGGATCGAGCGTGCGGCTTAAAACGCCCTGAAAAGGACGCTCGCAAATGTTTACTTCAGAGATGGTATGCTGTTGGACAATGCCGCGGGCTATAAAATCAAACAGTTCCAATAGGCTGACGAGGGAGAGAAAGATCTTGTTTACGAACATCGTAAAGAACGTAACGGCCTGGTTGTTGATCGGCACGTTTTGTCTAGCACAAAGCTATGCTCAATCTGATCAACAGCGCGCGATCAACGGCTCGTCCGAGGCGCCTCTAAAGATTGATTTCTATTTCTCATATGCCTGTCCGCATTGCCTGGACCTCATTTCCGAGACTCAGGACGCGGTTGATGAAGCGGTGAAGTCAAACGCTCTGCAGATCCGTTACTATGAGATCCCGACATTCTTCTCACCCTCTACAAAAGATTATCTCGAACATAGCGATCAAGCGAAAGAGCGCTCAACGTTCCTATCAACCATCATGCAGTGCTTTATAGACGTAGGCAGGCCTGACGGCTTTGGTCGCGCACATGTCGCCATTCCTGCTTTATTGAAACAAGTGGTTGGCTCAACCCGTACGCTCCCACCGGCTGGTGTGCCTGATGAATACACCGATTGGCAGTACTGGGTTTGGGCAGATCAGATCAGCAATATGACCGCACAGGTTCTTCAGCCTGTGATAAATACGGCCGGGGTCGACATAAGCGCCTGCGATCATCAAGCTGTTTCAGAGGTGTTCCAAGCTCGCTACCAACACCTCCCGGTGCAGACAGGAAAATTAGGGCCAAATATCCCGCAGATGAAAATCAATGGGGAATGGGTGCCCGAGGGCAATGGCAATGTTCCACGGCTAAAAACCTTACTCTCTCATTCGAGCAAAATCTCTGAAATCATCGACGCAGAGATTGCCTTTGATGCAATGCATATTTCCAAGTCACCCGTATTTACAGGAGAAAAGGTCGAGCGCGCCAATAGCTTGACGGGCTCAGTGGTGATCAATAGCGGAAACGAAACCTACCATATCAGCTTTCGGCCCGATGAAACGGAGATCAGAAACAAGCAGGTCGTGGTCAATGAATTTGCGCCGGCGCCGTTGCTCAGCTTCCTGTTTTTCGGATGGGGGGCTTCTGAGATCTCGGTTATAGCGGATGCACCTGACTCTGGTGTCTGGGACGTGGTTGGGCTCACAGATGTGAACGGAAACGCTCTACTTGTAGAAATGAATGCGGGTCAAATCAGGGCCTTTTCCTATCAACCTAATGACGACAATGGCTTCTCGTTCGCGATGAGATCAGATTGATGGCTCGATCGACATGGATGCGATAACCGCACTATGTGAGCATCTCGAAGCTTGCCTCAAACAGGTGCTGTCAGTCGGTGGTGTCCGACTAATGCGAACCAGTCTCTAGCATCCAATTTCGCATTCTTGGCTTAGGCAGCGAGAAGTTCACGCCACTCAATCAGAGCGGCGCGCCATAGGTAATGCTGCTTGCCGTTGATCTTCACAAAGACTTCGTCCAGGTGCCATCGCCATTGCGTACGTTAACAGCTGTGTGATCGCATGATACGAATCCAATAGACGACACGTCGGGGGGTACCTTGGTAGGCCACAAGCGCATCATTTTAGCTGATGACCATGCGATTGTCCGCGATGCTGTCAAACTCATTCTCGGCAAGCTCACAAGCATCGAGATTGTGGCTGAGGCCGAGGATGGAATTGCGGCTATTGCGCAGATTCGCATTCATCGACCTGATCTCCTTGTGTTGGATGCCGCCATGCCACTGGCGCGAGGTATCGAGGTCTTCTCCGAAACTCGCAGGTGGAGCCCTGACACCAAAGTGGTTTTGCTGACAGGCTTTACATCCGTGTCTATTCTTTCGGATTGGCTCGCGGCAGGGGTAGATGGCATTCTGTTGAAAAGCACTGCACAAGCAGAAATGCAGGAAGCCTTCGAAACCGTCCTGGCTGGCGGCAAATTCGTTGGCTCTGAAGTCCAAGTCCTCCTCGAAAACGAGCCCGCGCCGGTCAGTCTGACGCATCGAGAGCGGGAAGTGTTGGCGCTTATCGCCAATGGCAAGTCAAATTTAGAGATCGGAGATCGGTTGAGCATCAGCAAGAAGACGGTCGAAAAGCACCGCGGCAGCTTGATGGCCAAGCTTGGCGTCCACAGCGTTGCTGACTTGATGGTCTATGCCCTTAGAGAGGGGCTGCTAGATGAGCATAAGCAGTTGTGAGCAATGTCAGCCTCGCGTTTGGGGTATCCGCCCCATCGACTTAGGGCCGATTGTGGGATTCCTTTGGGTCATGGAGCCGCATGTATGACCTCACGCCATCTGTCACAATTCTATCTATCGCTACGATGGTCCCTGCTTGTGGCCCTGATGGGGCTGACCGCAACGGCTTCGTCGCATAGTCAAACAACACCCGAGCGGCCTACTGTCATTGAACTTTCTACAGCGGCAGACTTCTATTCGTCCTTAAGCGATGTTGCATTCGCTTATGTCGATGAAGACGACAGTGTGAGCGCCGACAACATTATCGGCCTGTCAGATCAGTTTCGGCCAATTGAAACGCCATACATCGACTTTGGTCTTCTTGAGGGCCGCGTTTGGCTGAAAGTTGAGATCCGCAACCCAACGGCCCGAGCGGGGCCCTGGCGGATCGATTTTGCTAGACAGTATATCGAGAACCTCCGGGCCTATATCGTGCGTCCAGGCGAGGCACCCGTATTGTTTTTTGAAAATGGCGCTGGAGACCCCTTCGGCGCGCGTGAAATCAAAAGCCGTTTATTAACCCAGGATTTCAGCGTGCCGTCTGGCGATCGGATCACGCTGCTGATCAGCTATACTTCCTCAGCGACGACCTTCCTTCCAGCCGGGATTGGCACACCGTCAGCTGTCGTAAATCGTCATAAATCAGAATCGAGCCTGAACGATTTTCTAAATGGCGGACTATGGGCGGTCATCGCCATTGCTTTGATCATGATGCCGATCATTGGATGGCGGATTTCGGCGAGCTTTTCAGCTTATATTCTGGCGGGTTTTTTCTACGTGTTTCACGCGGACGGTTATACGTTCCAATATCTGTTTCCAAACATCCCCTGGCTCAATAGTCGGCTCAACCTCTTCTTCATGCTGGCCCTCGCGGCGTGCGCTTTGGCTTTTGTGCGCCAACTTTTCAATTACGCCTCGCATAGTCTGCGCTTTGATCGCTTCATAAAAACAATGATGCTCGGCGCCGCGTTCTTTGCAGTTTTAGCCATTCCGTTCATCGATGTGCCTATCATCATGGTGGCGGGCTACGCGTTCGTGCCCCTGTGTTCGTTGACGCAAGGCGTGGCAGGCATTGTTGCTTGGCGAAAAGGCTTAGCCGGGGCGACGCCATATTTGATCGGCGGGGCGCTGGTGGTCGCATCATTTGGTTATGCGACCATTGCGCACTTGGTTCCCGGCCAGTTCAATATCGATAACACGCTTGATTTTGGGCACGTTGTATTGCTGCTTGAGTGCTTCGTATTTGCTGCAGCGATTATGCTGCGCGTTTTGGAGATCCGCACTCAACGCGATCAAGCTGTAAACGCCGAGTTGGAGCTCACTCGTGAGCAATTGGCGCTGTCTTCAAAGCTGCGCGATAGCCAAACCGCCTATCAACAAGCGCGCGAACAATCTCAGAAGCATCGTGCACAGCTTTACGCCGTCAGTCATGATCTGCAACAGCCATTAGCCGCTTTGCGCATAGGGTTGAATGATATGAAGCTGCGCGATGAAGATACGCGCCAACAAATGCGAGCCGCGTTCGACTTTTTGGAGCGGCTTTCTATCGATCAGCTCGATGCCGATCGGGACGATCAACATCACGCAGCAAACAACGAGCGTTCGATTGAAGCGTTTGAAATATCGAGTGTCCTGGACAATGTCGCGGCAATCTTCGAGATTCAAGCGAAGGAAAAGTCTATCGGATTCACCTACGAGCGCTCGACCGTCAGAGTTCAAACCGACCCTGTATCTTTGCTGCGGGTCGTCTCGAATCTCATGGCGAACGCCGTAAACCATGCGCAGCGCGGAGAAATCCGTTTATCGACTTCGAAACGAGACAAAGGCATCGAGGTCGCCGTTGCAGACACAGGGTTAGGGATCGCTCCCCAAGATTTAGAGCGAGTGCTTAAGAGACATGAAAAAGGAGCGGCGTCGGGCGGGAGCGGTCTTGGGCTCTCGCTTGTGCAAGAGCTTAGTCGCGACATGGGATACCGGTTCGACATCCAGTCAACTCTTGGCGAGGGAACCCGAGCAACGCTACTCATTCCAAAAGCTGATCACGATTAGTTAAACCAGAATGGGGTCCTTACCCCATATCGACGCTTATCCGTCTCTGACACTCTAAGTCTATGAAAAGGGCACATCCGCGTCGTCCTTTGCGGACTGTTGAGGATATCATGCTCAAGCATACTCTTCTTGCAACGGCGATGATCGGACTATGTTCGGCGCCGGCTTTTGCCGAAACCCCCTATCGACCGGACGTCGCAAATTTCGATGGCGGCGATGGCATTGCGTTAGGGGCAGACCCAGCTTTCGATCCGATCGGCACCAATACGATCGAGTTTTGGGTCGCAGCCGGGTGGTCGAGTGACCCCGGTTATGACCCAGTGATCCTGTCAAACACAGGCGCAAATGGTACGGCCTATTTAGTCTCCATTCTACGTGACCGTGATGGCTTAGGAATTCTCGCCGGAGATACAGAAATATACACCGCGTTCGATTTTTCAGATGGCCGACTGTCTCATGTCGCGATTATCGAGGGCGAAGGCGCGCTGTCTGTCATCATCAATGGGCAAGTGCGCTCTGTGCACCAGGTGGATTTCCAAGAACTCGCAGGAACCGAGTTGTTTATCGGCTCCGCTGACGGTCAAACGGCACCGTTCATTGGTGCCATAGGGCAATTGCGGATTTGGCGGGAAGCCTTGTCGAGAGAAACGCTCGGCGCTTTCATCATGGCCGACGTGCTGTCCCCAACCAAAGGCGATCACCCCCTGATCGATGCCTTGTCTGTGATGAGCGATTTCGATGATCGCACTGTGTTGATCGCGGACGCCCCGGCAAAATCATAACCCACAATTTGAGGACAACTGACCATGAAAACTTTCTTACTCGCCGTCGTATCAGCTAGCGCTATGCTGACCTTACCAATGCTTGCCGAAGCTCAAAACAAACGCGTTCCACCGAAACCAAAACCGCCAACCACCGCGTCGACCGCGACCCCGGAACGCCCGGTGAGCACCAGACCGAACCAAAACCCGCGGGTCTACGTGGCGGTGCCAGCGGCGCGGCAGCCAAATGCGCGCTTAAGTGCCGTTCGCAGCGATCGCCCGCTTACCCGTCCGCGCTCAAATGCCGTGGTTGAACGCCCGAGTACGGGGGTTGCGAGTCGACCCACCACGTCGGTGACCCGTTCAGGCGCAACCGGTTCTCGTAGCTTCCGAAAGCCGCGCGTGCGCGCCGGTGACTTCACAAATGCGGTAGGACGGGACCCCGCACGTGATGCCGGAGACTTTACAGATCAAGTTGGCGATTTGCAGAATATTAGAACGCCAAACACCCGCCCACGCGCAGGCGATTTTGGCGACGATATCGGTCGCGATCCTGCTCGGGACGCTGGCGACTTCACGTCTGAAGCGCGTCCGCTTCAAAACATACGCACACCTGGCGAGGCACCGAGTACCGACGGCTTTTCTGACTCATCTGACACACTAACGCCAGAAGGGTCCATCAATGGGTCTATTCCAAGCCTAGGAAGCCGACCCCGTAGCGCCTCTACAGAGTCGACTGCCTCAACCGACTCAGCGATTTCGCTCGATCCGCCAAGTTCCGCCACACTGGGTGCTGATTTACCGCAAGCGACCCCTCGGCCACGCGGGACAATTAATGAGTCGCGCGCAAAGCGTCCTCCAGAATAGTCGATTACCGGCCTCAAAAAGCTCGAGATTGGGAACGCCGACGGCGTTCCCATTTTGCTTTTCCGAGGGCGAATGGGGTGCTTACCCCATACAGCGCGCACCGAAGACATGAGACTTCTATATGGTCAAATAAAGATCACTTGGAGACCTCATATGTCGCTTTCCATCTCGAACCGCACCATTCTTTTGCTGGCGTCAACGGCACTTTTCTCGCTCACGGGCCATGGCCAGGCAGCAATGAATCAGCCTGGCGCCGGTGCGATGGTGACGGAGCCGAACATTGCCTCAGGACTGCCCGATCAAGCCGCCCGCCCAATCGATGCCTTTCAGGGCTGTGAAACCTCAAAGGCCCCGTTGGCAACCGTCCAAGACCCACGCCAGCGCATCGAAGCAGCGGCGCGCCCTGTGGACCCGATCTCGAACCGTGAGTTTGTTAGCTTCTCGCTTGATGAGCTCGATACGCAGACGGATTTGCCAGACGGGGAGTGCTGGAAGCGATTGGATGGGGTATGGCGTCAGGACGTCACGATATCGCTCGATCGCAGCTTCATCCCCGCTGGCTGGGGCAGTACAAAGCCTGAATTGGTCATGTTGGCCAATGGTACCTACACCACCCCGGCACACATCACTGTCGATCCTTCGAGTGACTCGAATGCATACCTCATGGTGCGAGATGCGCTGGGTTTCTCTCAGCCCATTCGGTATGACGCGGTCGATAAAACCGATTTGTCGGATGTGCTCATTCGAAATGGCGCCCGCAAAACCTATCAAGCGCGCGGCGATACAGGTGGGCTCGGGGCCAAGCTCACCGTCGATGTCACCCGGTCGGGTTATGTCCGCATGAAGATTGGGAGTGAGACCTTTTTCCGTCCTCGTCCAGGGACCGCGAAATCAGATTGGGACAGCCAGATCAGCAACAAAGACCCTTTCATGATCGGCTTTACGATGGAGAACTTGATTGCTAGCCGCCGCGGCTATGATGTGGTCACGCAAAACCCAGACCGCTTGATGGACAATCCCAAAGCAGAAGTCTTTGCCCGAACCGAGCGTGGCTATGCGATTGATGAGCGCCGCATCGTTCCCTTGGGCATGCGGCTCGTCAAAGAAGAGATGCAAGGCATGGTCTACTACACCGAGCTGATCTCAAGCGAGCGCGAGTTCCAAAAAATGCAGAGCTCAAACTTTGGCAATAGTACTCGGTTTGGCGTCTCTGGTAGTGCGTCTAAAACGAAAACTTCGGACAGAAATTCTAAAAGCGGTAGCGTGAACATCGAGGCAGGATATGGCTGGGGTTCTAGCAGTGCCAAAGAGAGTTTTAAGTCCCTGCGCGAGTCAAACTCTATTGCAAAAGAAACGGGCTATATGCGCTTTCGCAAATATGCGCTGATCGCGGATCACCCCTATATCCAGCTCTCGGATGGCTTCATCGATGCGGTCGAAGACGCCCGCCGGTTTGGTGACTATAACGCGCTGATCGAGAAATTCGGCACCCATTATCCATACGCCATTTCCTATGGCGCATCTGGCCAGCTAACCCAGACGATCACAACTGAAGCCTATACCGAAGAGATATCAAACAGTTCCAGCGAGGAAAGCAATTCCAACGCGTCTTTTGTCGTCGGTAACACCAATTCTTATAGCTCGGTCAATAGCCGCACCGGGAGCAGCTTGCGTGAGATGAATGAGTATGGCGAACGCAGCTTTGATGCCGTCGGCGGCAATGGCAGCTGGAGCGAAGCGGGATTTGCTGCGGGCGACGCCCATTATCCCATCCTCGCCGATCTACGCCCGCTGGATGACCTGTTAAACCCAATGAATTTCCCTAAAGAGCCTGAGATTTACGAGCGCGTCCGCATCGAATTGGCCCGTCGTATTGAGGCCTACCTCGCCGCCAATGCAGAGCTTTCCGAAGTCTCATTATTGCCCGAGGTGCAACCCATTCAGAACTGGACTCTTCGGACAAGTATGCTGGCCTGCGATAGTGCCGGCAGCGAGCCGAACTCCAATCTTGAGATCACCGGAAAGCTCACTCTTCATCGGTCAAGCTCTGCACAATATGGAAGTTTTCCGGCTATGAAGCTGATCGACATTCCGCGCCAGGGATCAACCGATGCCTCTACGCCTGTTCGTAATGTTAATTGTGCGCGCGGGCGTGATCGATTGGTTCAGACCCGCACGATCAGCGGCACAGCCGAGAACCTGACTAGGCTTCGGTTCCGCATAACCGTTGATCTTGAAGAGCTGGACTATGCAGGCCCGTTCGATCCCGATGATGTAATCAAAGGGCAGTCTGGCCACTTCAAATTGCCTATTGGAAGCCCCGTCGGCCATGTCGAGAAACAGGCCTATCGGCTGCCACCCGGAAATGAAGGCACTCATATGGGCCTTCATTGGACCCTTACCAGAACGCAGTGATTGCCTTGCATGATAAGGGATTATGAGCTCCGCTCCATTCTTGACCAAAGTGTCTGATACGCGAGCAAAAGCAGACATTAGCTCAGCGGCTTAAAACGCCCTAATTAGGACACTCAGAGCATTTAGCACTCGCAAATTAGCGTCCTAGCACTTTGCAAAATCACATCTTTGCTCCATCTTTCTTTTCTATGGGGGCATCATGACGGGAATCAATGAAGGACTGTTTTTCACGCTGGCGCAGATAACGATTGCACTTGCTGGTTTTTCCGCAGTTGCGATAGGTCTTGTCGCGCAACGAAGTCGCGAATTGAGCTTGTTTGAAAAGGCAAATGCCTGGTGCATTTTTGCGTTTGCTGTTTTAGCCTTCCTCGCGTCGATCATACCCGTCGTTTTGATTGAAGCCGGAGCCAGCCTGGGCACGGCATTGATGGTGGGGCTAATCCCTACCGCAATTGGAAGTCTACCGATTTCTTATCTAGCTATAATCGTCACCAAGGATTTGTTGAAATCCGAAAAAGAGCGGACGCGTATTGTAGGTACGTTTACCGGGAGGTTCATTGCGTTCGGTGCACGGTTTTGGGCGATCATTGCATCGACTCTAGTATGGTTGGCAATGTTCGACTTTCTGGTCCCCAGAACAGAAGCTGTTTATGTGAGCCTCATCCTGCTTGGGATTATCCTCTCATTAATCCATTTCGCCTTTTTCATCGGCCTGAGCATTCAAACAAGTTCGGACTCCGAGCACTGACCTTACATCAGCGTCTTTAACTCGCTCCACTACGGCCACTGGCGCGTGCGTCTTAGAGCGCCCTCATAAAGAAGTTTGGCGGAACAGCATCACGTGTCTGCCTCGTCCAAGGCGACGATCAGAGCTTCCGTTATGCCGATAAAGTCATTGAGGGTGTTCAGTTGCTGTTTGGCTTGCAATTGCCGCATGGCCAAAGCGCCATCTAGGTTTCGATTGGAGCGAATCTCCTCAATGTCGAACTCGAACCGATTGGCAACGGTCAAATCCATGTAGCGCTCATCCGCTTGCAACGCGTTTCCAAAGTTGGTCCCTTCCAGCACGACCGGGATAATCAAATTGGCTCGCGCGTCTTCGAGCACGACGTCGGTGTTATTGATGAGCGTTAACTGAGTGTCCCAATCATGCAGCAGGCCGCGTAAGCGCTTGTCAGAAACTTTGCTGATTGCGCCTGTGGTGGTTAGCTCCTCATAGCCAGGAAAGGCCATATTGAGCGAGCCCCCTCTTATGGCGGAAACAACCAATGGATTGAACTCATCTGCCGGGAAATCGCCGCCTTCTTCGAGACGACGTCTCAAAATCGAAACGCCTTCGATACGGTCTGCATAATAAGCTTGGCTTGTGGCGAAGTCATCGCGAGCCAGAATGAGCTCGGTGCGAAAACTCTCAAGCTGGGCGGCAATTCGCTCATTCTCGGCGCGGGCATCATTCCAGTTTGCGACTTGAATACCGATGAAGACACCAATCACCACGATCACGAAGTCTATGCCCACAGCTGTCCAGTTTTGCGCTTTAACGTGTTGCGCGACTCGTCGAAATAGCACTTTTGAACCCCTCTATTTCCAACACGATAGTCATGTTCTGCGGAGTCGTTAAGCCTTCAAGCACGCCCTTGGAATGCATCTATGAAAACGTTTAACTTAAGAAGCTCGATGTCTAGTTCCTGAGGGGCTTAAATTCGCCCCAAATCGGCCGCTTGAACATTCTGAAAAAACGCGCAGAAAGAGACAAAATGATCCACTGTCTTTTCGTCCAAATTAAGCAGTTTGGGCTCTGTCGTTTTTATTCAAGACGCCTTTAGGGGGAATCGGCCATATGACCCTATGAAACTCAGATACACGATACTCTATGTCAAAGACGTTCCGAGCACGCTTTCTTTCTATGAAAGAGCCTTCTCTCAAACTCGCACAATGCTTCATGAAGGCGGTGATTATGGAGAGTTGGCGACTGGCGAAACCAAACTTGCATTCTCCTCATTGGAACTGATGCAAAGTATCGGAAAATCTCCCGGAAGAGCGGCGAACCAGTCCCCTTGTTTCGAAATTGCTTTTGAGACGCTGGATGTACGATCGGCACTCGATCAAGCAATTGAAGCTGGGGCAACGCTTGTCCAGGATGTTGAAGAGATGCCTTGGGGTCAAAGCACAGGTTATGTCAAAGACCCTGATGGCTTCTTGATTGAGATTTGTTCTCCTGTTGGTCAATCGTAACCAACTGAATTTATACTCGTTGCGAGATCAGGCTGAGCCATGAATGCCTTCGGCGTCATGCCGAACCAATGCTGAAATTCTCGCGTCAAATGAGACTGATCTGCGTACCCGCAAAAATGCGCAAGGCCGGAAATGCTTTTCTCTTTATTGAGTAACCGTGCAGCTCTCCGGACCCTTGCTAGACGCATCCAGTAAAGCGGACGTTTCCCAGTCGAAAGCAATAACCGGCGTTGTAATGTTCGCTGAGAAACACCTAGCCTGCGCACCAGACTGCGTGAATTCGCATCGATTTCGGCCAATCCGGATAGCGCGTCTTCAGTGAAAGCGTCGATAGATACGAAACTGTTCAGCACGTCCTCTACGTCAGCATTATGAGGATCCAACCCACCCAGCTCTCTCAAAAGCGCTTGTTCATCGATATCAACGCCAGGTCGGAGCCGAAATCCGATCATTGCGGTGGAATGAGGTGTCGTTACGGTGGCAGCGCAATCATAAAAAGGAGAAACAAACCACTTGGGCGCTTCCCCTTGCGTCTCTATGTAGATCAAGTCTCTACAACCGTCTGGTAAGATGATATCTTCCACCGGTGCCCAGGCGTCAAACTGCCAAACATCCAGAAGCCTAACCACCGAACTCATACCTTTTTTCGCTCCGCTATGCGTCAATGAGATAACCCTAGCAAGGTGAATGCCCCCGCCGAACGTGGGTTTCTGTTGAGCGAGCAACAGAGGACGTAAGCTCAGCTGCTTAAGTCGCCCTAAAACGGTCGCTCGCCAAACAGGCTATGCTAGAGTCGATGCGCACAATCCAATATGCATCATCATCTAAAATGCGACCTCTATTCCCGCACCAAGCAGTTGCGGCTCATTCACAAAACTACCGAACCCAGTAAACTCGAACTCGATGTACTGCTCATCAAATACATTTCGCGCAAAGGCAAAGACCTCTATATTTTCGTAGATCAGGCCAAGGCGCGCATTAAATAAGGCGTAGTCGTCCCCGGGCACAAAATTACCGACATCGAAGATTCGACCGGATACGCCATTTGCGGAGACATTCCCCCGCAAGCCAATTGGTCCAAATGCGTTTTCATCATCGTAGCGCGCGAACAGACTCCACGTCGTCTCGGCGCCTCCTGCAACCTGATTGCCTGAAAAGGCTGCGCCGGAGAGGATTTCTGTAAACTCATCATATTCGGCGTCGGCGTAGCCAAAGCTGGCGCCCACTTCCCAATCCTCAGCTGGGAACAAGCGGGCTTCAATCTCAATGCCCGTGCTCGTTGCAGCAGCAGAATTCGTTCTGAAATCAATCAGCGATCCTGGCGCAATCTGCTCAGCCTGTAAGTCGCTCCAATCGATATAGAAAAGAGCGGCGTCAACACGCCCCAAACCGTTCGGCAATTGCCACTTTGCACCAAGTTCATAGTTCCAGGTGAATTCCGGCCCAAAAGATGTGGGCAGGCCTGTGATGCCGAGGCGCTCAGCGGTTAGAACCGTGGCGTTGAATCCGCCAGCGCGGTAGCCGCGGGAGATCGAACCATAAAGTTTGATTTCGTCGTTTGCTTCGTAAGTCGCGGCGATGCGCGGCAGAAACTCGTTATACTCGTCGCTACCGTCAATTGTGCTCACCGGTAAAAGTGGCAAGGACCCGTCGAATGGAAACGCTGAGATCGTGTTGGTATTATCGGTGCGAACTTCTTCATATTGGTAGCGGAGCCCGCCAATCAGTTCCCATTTTCCGATCTCGTAATTGACCTGTCCGAATGCTGCGAAGGCCGCATCCTCGAACTTGACCAGATCATTTATCGATGTCGGAACACCGATCATTCCAAGATCCGCAAGGTCATTGATGAAGACATCAAAATCATTTTTGAGACTGAGCGCGTAGACGCCGATGATGTAATTGAACGGTCCATCATTCTCGCTGACCAGTCGAATTTCCTGTGTCCATTGCTGGATGTCACTGTCGGCCGTAGCCGTGGCAAATGGAAACGGTGAGAAGTCCAAGTCATTTTCAGTAAACCGATCGATTTGGCTCATCCCGGTCTGCGCTTCCAAAGTCACGTTGCCAAAATCATAACTCAAGCTGAGCCCGACAATGTGTGATTGGGTCTCTTCTTCGGTTGGAGCGTCATTGCTGATTGAGAACAAGTCCGTTGCTTGCGGGAATTGGGCAAGGCCATCATCGCGGTCTTGTCCGAAATAGTTGAGCTCAATTGTAAACGAGTCGTTCGGGCGCGCGACCACATACAAACTGCCGCCTAAGCTGCGCTCATCGTTCTGTGGTTCGCCAGTTGTCGTATTGTCTATAAAGCCGTCCAATTCGCTCCAGAATAGGGTGCCTGCGGCCTTCAAATTATCGCCAGCAATTGGTCCCTCCAGGCGAAGAGCGCTTTCAACATAATTGCGTTCACCGACCAGAAGGTCGGCCGCGCCCTGGAATTGATCTGCTGGCTCTTTGAGAGAGACGTTGATTACGCCGCCCAATGTGTTTTGCCCATAAAGGGTCCCTTGCGGTCCGCGCAGGAATTCAACTTGGCTGGCAGCGTCCAAGTCCAAGCCGAAGAATGATGGATCTGGCAAAGCGACACCATTCACGTTTACGGAAACAATGGGAAAGTTAAGCTCACTGCGCCCAATTCCCCGCGTGTAAAAATAGCTCCCTGTTCGCCCGCCTTGGTTCTGCACAATCACGTTCGGCGCGATCGTGGCCGCATCAGTAAGAGATCGTCCAGCAAGCAGCTCGAGGTCTTCGGCGCGCACGACCGTAATGCTGCTCGGAACATCTTGAAGATTGCGATCGCGTTTTTCGCCGGTCACGATGATCGTGTCTTGTATCGACACCTCATTCTCATCAGGTGTTATCGTCTGCGCATCGGCCACGCTGACGAGTAGGAATAATGATGCCGCTGCAATGGGAGTAAACACAGTCAGTTTGCCAAGTGTGGTCATTATCGGAGCCTTTTTTGTCTTGCGCTTGAGTAGCATTCGCAATGCTTCCGCGCCGCTCCTTCAGGCACGCTTTTGGCGGCTCCATAAGGAACCCTTCACTCCTCTAAGAAAGGAATTCTGAAGGGTTTCGCCCATTCTCTCTGCGAAAGGCCGCCGCGAATTTTGAGGGGTTCGCATAGCCGACTTCAAGCGCGGCTTCCGTTACCGTCATTCCGTTTGTGATCAGCGCTTCAGCTCGCCGCATCCTCCAGAATCGAAGCCGGCCATAAACTGTTCGCCCATACAATCGCCTGAACCCCCGCTTCATCGTCATATGATTTAGACCCACGAAATTGGCGAGTGTGATGACCGCAGGTGGGTCCGATAGATGCGCCTTCAGATATTTGTCAGCTCGTTCGATTTTCGAATCGATCTGCGATTCTGCTGGCTCGGTACTAATCGACTCTGTCAGGGACCAAATCGTCAGGGCTTCGGCCGTGATACTGTGGAGGTCTGAGAGAACGCCCATCTCTTCCGCAAGTGACTTCGGGGGCGTTGTCAAAAATCGTCTCACGGATTCGACAATCGAACGGCTTAGCGGCACCTCGCAAAAGGCTGCGCGCCTTGGATTATTGCAATAGCTTCGCGCGGCCTGCATCGTCAGATTTTGCAAAGCTTCGCGTTGGAAGAAGAGTTTTAGACCACCATAGCAGCCTGGGTGCTCCATTACAGCGTCGAACGGCTCGGCTTCTGCTGAATAGATGTATGCATGTTCTGCGCGGACGATAAGAGGCTGTCGCAACTGCTTTGCCGATACCGTCGTTTCACCCGAACTTGGGATGTATAAAACTAGGCCGGGTAAAGATTCTCGCATGGATTGCTGCAGAGGTTCGGATAGGCTCATTTCACCAAAGACTGCTGTGATGCCATCTCGTAGCTCAATGCCCCATCCTGATATCGAGGCGTTGGAGCCAAGAGAATGTGGACCGAATGACCGAAAAGACATGTGCAAAGCTTATGGCAAGGGCCGTTTCGTTGCCAGCGCAAATGACGTTAGCGCCAATTCGAGAGCCAGCGTCTTAAACTCGCCCCAGAACGGTCGCTGACGGTCTCGACCTAGTCACGGTTGGGTGCGAGTGTCTTACTTTGGATCTTGGTCCCATTTGGGCGCGTGTTTGGCGAGCCAGCTGAGCGATTAAGTGCTTGTGTTGAGATGCGCCGCTGCGTCGGCTGGTGAGTATAAGGCGCTCATGATTACCAAGGCTCAATTACAAGTGGATTGGGAGCAGTCTAAGATTACGCTTTGCTTTTGAGTGATTTTTGACTAGTCCATTATTGAGAAAGCGTCTCATTAGCAGCCGTGAGGCCGTTCCGTAGTCGACCTCGTACGACGCAATCTGCTAAAAGCGAACTCACCAAAGGCCAAATGACCTCGCCGTCTCGACATTCCTCTCCCGATAAGGGTTTAGCATCAGAGCATTCGGATTCGCTGGGGCGTGCCTGTCCGGCTGCTTCGCGAACCCTCGAGGATAGGTCTAAGCTGGAGAGGCTCTATGCGAGCTATGCGTCGCAACTTTCGGCCACCTTGCGGAGAATGTATGGGGATGGGCCACCTGACCCGGACGATGTTGCGCAAGCTGCTTTCTTCAAGGTCTTGGAACGCGGCGATTTGGACTCGATCAAAAATCTAAAAGCCTTTCTGTGGAGCACAGCGCGGAACATTCTAAGAAAAGAAGTTCGTGCTCGCACCGTGAGGGATCGTTACACTGTGGATGTTGAACACATTTTTTTTGCCCCAACGGGTGACGTTCAGTCCCCCGAAAGGGTCATTGAAGCAAGACAACAACTCAATGCAATCAATAGCGCACTCCGGACCATGCCCAAACGTCGACGACATGCTTTCATATTAAATCGTATTGACGGCCTCTCGGTCGCAGCTGTCGGGCGAGAGCTCGGGATCAGCCGCACTGCTGCAGCAAAGCACATCGCGCGAGCCATGGCGGACTTAGACGCCTGCCTGAGCCCCGAGGGTGAGGTATAGCGCAATGACTAAAGAAGATGATGCCGATGCGATCCGTTTGGCAGCACATGAGTGGTTTGTACGGCTGACTGATTTGAACGCTGACGCGCAAAAGCGTGCCGAGCTTCAGGCCTGGTTGAACGCAGACCCGAGACATGAAGACGCGTTCGAGCGGGCGAAAGCGCTAAATGCCGCTGCTGGGCAGCTCACACGCGGAGATATCGATCACGATTTGCTCCCGCGACGCGCCGCGTCAATTCCAACGTTCCAAGCAAAGCTGGAGTTGGGTGCTCCAACACGGAGGGCAGTTCACATTATCTCCGCCATGGCCGCACTTGTTGCAATCGCGTTCGTCGCTCTCCCATATTTGGATCGCCCGACCAACGCGCCGGTAGCCGTCCAGGTTGAATCATACACGTTCATAAGCGAGGTGGGCGAGCATCGAGATATTTTACTCTCAGACAACACCCACGTTACGTTGGGCCCAGCGAGCGAAGTTTCGGTTCAGTTCCTGCCTGATGCTCGCAGGGTAGATTTACTTCGCGGCGCCGCATTTTTTGACGTAAAATCCGATCCCAATCGGCCGTTTAAAGTTACCTCTCACATGACCACGGCAACTGCACTCGGCACACGGTTTGATGTACGTCAATCGAGTGGCCTGACACGCGTCGCAGTCGCGGAAGGCCGCGTTGCAGTTATGCATCCATTGGTTGTTTCAGGGGAGCGCACAAGCTTATCCTCGCAAGAAATACTTGAGCCCAGTCAGCAAGTGTCTGCCACGGGGGCTACCGGCCTTGCCGACGTAGCGCCGGTCAATGTCGACTTGGTTGGGGAGTGGAGAAACGACCGTTTGATCTATAACGGGGCGCGCATCGGCGAGCTCGTATCAGATGCTAAGCGCTACACAACGAAACCGATTTTGATCGCTGAAGGGTCGGAGCATATTCTCGATTTTAGAATTTCTGGTGCCTTCGACGGCAGAGATATTGAAGAGATGCTGAGCTCATTGGCAATCGTCCACCCTGTAACGGTCGACCTAAGTGGACCTGATGAGATTTTGCTTGCAGCCAACGGGCCGTAAAAACGTCTGAGATTTTTTTATGTAACAGGGTTTCGATTTATCTGGCACAAGGGTCATAGTCTTATATGCGCATGATGCGCATTCTCAAATAGAACTGAGTAGGGGTGATCCTGTGGGAATTTTCGAGAATAAACGGCGCGCAAAAGCGGCCCTGGTAAGCGTGGCATCTGTTTTTGTGTTGGCGACCGCGGCCCCAGCGGTGTTTGCGCAGTCATCGGCGGTCGAGGAAGCTGCGGTTGAGATCAGCGTCCCTGCCGGACCTCTCTCTCAGACGCTCATAGAAATCTCCAATGCATACGGACTGAATATCATCGCATCCGATGAACTGGTTGCGGATAAGACTGCCCCGGCACTTAATGGGCGCTACACCGCGGTAGAAGCGCTCGGTCAGGCGCTAGACAATTCAGGCCTCGCAGCCGCACGCGGTCCCGGTCAAACCTATATCATATCACCTGCGCCTACACCCGCGCGCGCTGTTGACGAGCAAATCGAGACGACACCAGTAGTTCAACCGGTTATTGGGGAAGAAGATCCCCGGGTTGAAGACAAGATTATTATCGTCGGCACCAAAATCGAACAGTCTCTACAAGATCTTGAAGTATCCGCAGAGGTTTTCGACGAAGAACGCCTGAACCGCGAGCAAATCACGGAACTCGCTGAGTTGTTGCTCAAAGTCCCTAACGTCACCACAGTTGGCGGCGCGGATGCGAATTTCTCAATCCGAGGTATTGGCCGAGCCGGTGTTGGCGGCGCCGGGCAGGGCGTAACATCAAGTGTATACGTCGATGGATCTCCCATAACGAGTTTGAATTTTAATCGCGGACCGTTGGGCCTTTGGGACACTGATCAAGTCGAAGTATTGCGTGGTCCGCAGTCGTCTGTCCAAGGCCGGAATGCACTGGCGGGCGGGATCTTTATCAAAACAGCGGACCCGACATTTGAGCCGGAAGGCAAGTTGCGCGCGACCTATGCGGAAGGTAGCACCTATCAGCTCGCAGGCGCTTTTGGTGGCCCGATTATTGATGGATTGCTTGCAGGCCGCGTCGCAATTGATGCCCAAGAGTCCGACGGCTTTTTGACCAACTCAGTGCTCAATGGAAACGATTTTAATGTGACTGAAAGCCTCAGCATCCGCGGTAAGTTGCTGCTAGAGCCAGATAGCCTACCCAAATTCTCCACCAAGCTGACCTTGGATGTTAGTGAATCTGAAGTCTTTGGCGAAGACAGCCTGCGAGTTCTCGCCCCCGATCGGATCACCAGTCCAGACTTCTTCGACTTTGATCCGCGCCAACGCGAAACTGCGAGAAATGAGCTGGTCGGCAACGACAATGAAGGATTGAGAATTGTCAGTGAAACCGATTACGATTTTACAGAGGCCCTAACAGGCCGAGCGATCATTACATTTGAAGACTATTCAACGCTGAGAACGTTTGGCGATGGCGATGATCTGGCCAGATTCGGTGGCTTCACGGCTAACCAATTCGATGAGAGCATACTCTCCATTGAAACCCGCCTAGAGTTCGATTTCGAGAATTTCCGTGGTCTTGTCGGCGCTTATTATCTCGAAGAAGAGAGAACGTCTGATCGCCGCTCTCAGTCCGTCCTTCAAGATGCAGCGCGATCAGTTGCAGGCCCGTTTGCAGCACTGGTTAATGTCGCCCCGCCCGAGTCGCTGCTCGTGCTCACGAATGGCGAAACTTTTGACACTGAAAACTATGCCTTGTTTGGTCAGTTTGATTGGCAGTTTGCGCCGAAATGGACCTTAGGTGTCGGAGTCCGTTACGACTCAGAGGAGTTTGCAGAAAGCGGGCGCTTCTTCAGCGCAGGTGTGAATACAACAGGCTGCCTGATTTCTGCACCTTCCGCGATCTTTGGGATTCCAAACCCCAATCCGTTCGCGGTCGCAACGATCCCGTGCGAACTTGCGGTGGCGCAATTCTTTGGACCAAACACAGAACCGGTCACTGCCGCTGAGTTTGAGGCGTTCTTACCAAGAGCGTCGCTGACTTATGACATCAACGAAAACAGCTCTGTGTTCGTTTCGCTAGCGCGAGGCTACCGTGCGGGTGGTGCTTTCGTTGCCGTTCGTCAAAATCCGGATGTTGTCGGATTTGAACAATTTGTCGGCCAATATGACCCGGAATTTCTCGACACATTAGAAATTGGAACTCGGAACGTCCTTCTCGATGGGCGTCTGACACTGAACGCCAATGCGTTCTTGTCCAAATACGAAGACCAGCAAGTTCGCGTCGACGGTTTTGATCCATCGCGCGTAGACGATGACCTGATTGTAAATGCTGGTGAGAGCACGTTGTATGGTCTCGAATTGACCGCTGATTATGAAGTCACCGAGACGATGGGAGCGTTTGCCACTATCGGTCTTTTGGAAACAGAGTTTGATGATTTCCCATTTGCGGTCGACTCAAACGGGAATCCGAGCAATCCATCAGATCCGAGATTTGCGAACCTAGCCGGTAATTCATTCTCAGGTGCGCCCAACCTGACCTTTACCATTGGTGGAGACTGGGAGGGCAATAGCGGTCTGTTTGGCAATGCCAGCCTCAGCTATACAAGCGAGGTTGAAGCGAGCGTTCTCAACATCAGCAACGCTGACCTGCGCCAAGCTTTGATCGCGCTTGGAGAAAATCCTGATTTTGCGAGAGATCTCGAATCCAGGGGCGAAGAGCGGTATGATCTGACCGGCCGATTTGGATGGCGCAATGACCAATTCCAAGTCTATCTTTTTGGATCAAACCTTTTGGATAATGACAACTATACGTCCCAAGGCTTCGCAAATGTCGGGGCACAATCAGGGACGGTGAACCTGCAAACACCGAACTTTATCGTCCAATCACCACGGGTCATTGGTGCAGGTATCGATGTGACTTTTTAATGGGCATATTATCTTTCATCTCCAAAAAGAGCCGAGCTCAAACGGACGCGAAGCCTCGCAAGAAAAAGAGCGCGAGACGGCGGCTATATGACCTGCATACATGGGTGGGATTTCATCTTGCAGTGATTATGGCCGTCGTGCTGTTCACCGGTACGTTTGCGACCGTCTCTAACGAGCTCGATTGGTTGACCCAGCACGACATGCGGGTCAGCCCTGACGGCGAAAAAGTGTCCTTAGAAGAGATGATTGAGGCGGCCCGCGCTTATGATCCGGATGCCACGATCCTCGGCATTGAAGAAATGATGGGGGATCATTTCGCCTATCGTGTCGCGGCGTTTGATAAAAATGCGGCGGGAAAATTCATTCATGTGAACCAATGGACCGGCGAAGCCACAGGTGAGACTCCCTATTTCACCATCCAACGGTTCTTCCGCGATATGCATCGATATCTGTACATGCCAAAAACCATTGGCCTGACGCTGGTCTGCTCGATGGCGATTATCCTGCTTATTTCGCTCTATACGGGGCTGAAAACGTCCCGTAATTGGCGCACTTTGATGGTCCGGATTCGGTTCTCAAAAGGCGCCCGCACGGCTATTGGCGATGCCCATAAAGCCGCGGGCCTTTGGAGCATCTGGTTCTTTGTGCTTATGACGGCCACTGGTCTTTGGTATTACGCGGAGTTTCTGGGCAAAGACTTTGAGCCCCGCGCCCCGGCCGAGCTGCAGAACCTCGTGGGAACCCCAGATGATATCATTGTCGATCCTTCAGCGGACGAGATCATCCGTATAGCTCAGGAAGCTTACCCCGAACTCAATATCTCGGGGTTCACTTATAGTGTTCTACCGGGAAGCGCGATCCGAGTGATTGGAAAGGCAGGAAACCCAATCGTCCGAAAGCGCGCGAACGCGGTGTATCTCGACCCGGCCACGCTGGAGGTGCTGCACGTTAGGCGCTCGCGTGACTTACCGGCGGTTCAATGGACCAATCAAATCGCAGATCCTTTGCACTTCGGAGACTTTGGCGGCTTACCACTCAAACTACTCTACTTCGTGTTTGGCCTATTGATGACGGGGCTATCGATAAGCGGCGTTTGGCTCACTTGGCGGCGTTTGAAATCCCGCGGCGCAAGTCGGATGCAGCTTCTCACCTTGCCGGTCCTTTTCGTGTCAGTTTTGTTCGCAACACTAACGTTCTACCTCTCCAAACTGCCCTTACTCGCAGGGTTAGATCCGATGCCGTACGCTTTCTATACGTTTGGATTTTTCCTCCTGGCGGGGGCATTACTGTGTCTCTGGTGGCTTAAAAACCGCATCCAAAAGGGCGCAACATTCACTCTCAAGAACTCAGCGATCGCCGTTTTGATGCTGGCGATGGGTGCGGGCGCGGCCCATTGGTCGCTGCTCAACAACCCCTATGCCCCGAAACAACAGCTTGCTCTCGGGGTGCAGTCTAACGGTCCGGTTGCCGCAGACTTGTATCTGACGCGCGCGCATGACGGCGATTTTACCGGCGAGGCCCGCTTCGTCATGACCGCAGCAACGGAGTCAAATCCGGGTGCGACGCACGGTCGGCTCAACATCAAGAAGATGACGGTCAGCCTGCTTAGCGACGGCGACATTATTGAGATAGGCGAGAAAGCAATTGAACGACGATTTCGCGTTGCCGCCACAAACCAGCCAGCGTATCTGAATCTGCCAGTGAAGGAACTCTCTGAGGCGACAGAAATTCGCGCAGCCTATGAGATGCACTCAGGCGAAACTAAAGAAGTGTCCTGGCAGATTTCGGAGTAGGATTTAGCTGATCAGGGGGTGAGAAACCTATTCGAACTCGTGGTTAGGTTTCCCATATTGGGGAATTATCGAATGTTGGATCGATTCAAGTGTCAGCTTCGCGAGCATCTGTGGACGGCGCCCCCTTGGCAAGAGGTTTTAGTTGGTCATTTGCAGGTTGGCCGTTAGCGGGCATCTGTTCGGCCTGTTAGAGCGGCTTGTCGATGCCGCTGGCCATCATGCGTTCCGCAAGATGAGGTTCCTTACAAAAGCACGCACTCCAAGGTGCTGGCTCGCGTGTGGATTGTCCTCACTTGTCAGAAACTCCGGTTCTGCATGACCTCCTTATGCTCTCACCAATCTCGTTTGCGCCTTAGCGGCGCGGCGACTTTATGCCGGCATCAGTTTTGCCGGATTGAACTTTTCTCCTTTGACCATCAGGGCCCAGATCATTCGGCCGATCTTGTTCGCCATGGCGATCGCAACCACCATCATTGGCTTGCGCTCAAGCAAACGGCTGAGCCACGGATGCCGAGTGAAGTCGCTCCGTTTTGCTCGGATGATCATCGATATTGCGCCAGCGACCAGCAAGCGCCTGAGTTCCGGGTTTCCCTTCTTGGTGATCTGTCCCATCCGCTCTCTGCCACCGCTTGAATTCTGTTTGGGGACAAGTCCAACCCAGGCGGAGAACGCGCGGCCGGATTTGAAGATCTTCGGATCGGGTACTTCAGCAACCACACGTGTGGCGATGACTGGACCGACGCCGGGTATCGTTTCCAGCCGGTGGCAGATGGGGTTGGCTCTGTGGGCCTTGAGGATCTTGCGGTCCATTTCCAGGATTTGCCGCTTCACGTGTCGGAGCTCATTGGCGAGTGGCATCAGGCACTCCCGCGCCAGATCGGGGATGCGATCATCCTGGTCGTCAGCCAGCGTGTCGAGGATGGCTTCAACACCCATACGACCTCTAGCAGCGACGATGCCAAACTCTGCGAGGTAACCCCGCAATGTATTGATCAGCCGGGTCGACAGACGCACCCAGTGATCACGAACACCGTACAGAGCAAGAAGCGCTTGCTGGTCTGGTGCTTTGATCGGCACGAACCGCATCGTTGGCCGGGTGACCGCTTCGCAGATCGCTTCAGCATCGCGCATGTCGTTCTTCTGGCTCTTCAGATAAGGCTTCACGAATTGCGGGGGCATCAGCTTCACATCATGCCCGAGTGCCTTGAGCTCACGGCCCCAATAGTGGGCAGTTGCGCAGGCTTCCATGCCAACCAGGCAAGGCTCCAATTGATTGAAATAGGCGAGGACTCGCGAGCGGCTGAGTTTGCGTCGGACGACAACCTCACCCTCCGCGTTGATCCCGTGAACCTGAAAAACCGACTTGGCTAAATCTAAGCCGATAACTGTGATACTCTTATCCATAGGCGTGCTCCTAATGTTGGCGGTGTGGATACCTTCACATTACCAGCTCAGCAGAGCTGGGTGGGGCACGCCGTCCACAGCATCAGAAGGAGACGTTAGCTCAGCGGCTTAAGTCGCCCTAAAACGGACGCTCAGGGATTCTGATTTGCGAGCAAAAGAATCTGCGGCAGACTGCATCAATAATTCAGCGACACTAGAGCAGTTACAAAGCTCATTGTATTTTAAACGACCGACAAAACATAGAATTAGTACGGCACGCTGGAATTCAGGGCGCAAATTCGTGAAGTGGAACCAGTTGCGTGGATAAGCGCTTGCACCGCTTTGTTCTATTTCTCAGTATCGTTAAACTCTTTGATGGACGTCATACGAACTTGGACAGCGGTTGCGCATGCCTCTGCGACCGACGCGTCGCAGGCCTTATCAAAGTACTCCAGCGCAAGGGTTTGGTCTTTGGGAAATCCGGTCCCGGTATTGTAGAAAACGCCCACCATTTGGCAGGCCGCTGCAATCGAACTCGGCCCGTTATCGCACGCTTGAAGAAAAGCGGAGGCCGCGCTGTTATAGTCTACTGCGCCGCCCTCACCATCCGTCGCCATAAGCCCAAAAATGAAACATCCTTTTGCGGAGCGCTCGCCGGCGTCCAGATCGCAGCTTTTTTTGAATGATTGTCTCGCGGAGGGCTCCAGGCCCGTTTGTGAATAGTAAGTGCTACCAAGCTCCGCACATGCTGTCGGTGAGTTCTGGTCGCATGCAATGCTATACATTTGCTCGGCTGTGCTCCAATCTTTCCGGCCGAAGGCCTCGGATCCCAAAGTGACGCACTCGAGCTCGCTGCTGCACGGCGGGGCATCTGGGTTTTGTTGTTGGGAAAATGCCAATTGAGACAACCCAAACACGATAGCTGAAAGTATGAAAATAGATCGGTTCATGAGGGTACCTGCACGTAATATTCGGAGACCTGTTGACTGGGTGGGATGTCTTTTTCTGGCGGCCATCGACTGCCTTCTGCCATCAGCCCGCGCATTCAGGACGCGTGGTGAACAGTCCATCGCGCGAAGTGATTGAGCTGTTGCTGCAATAGCTTGGCTTCCAGTCTCTGAAACTGTTTCCCAGGGCCTCGATCTGTTCACCGAGCGTAGGAGTGCGCTCGGTGGGAACCATAGGCCGTTGCAATTCAGCGATCATCTGCTCGTTCCGGCGATCAATCGCAGCATTATACGCGGCGGTTTCATCAAGCGCCTTTACCTGCTCGCATCCCGCTTCATAGCCCAACGTGCAGGCCTTGTTGTAAATCCGGCGATTATAATTTTCGCCATCCAGCCAAAACGTATTGCTGGCATAGGTGAAACAAGACCAGCCGTCGCCAGCATCGCATCCTGATTTTGCATAGTCTGTTGTCGTCTGGTGCTGGTCACCAAACACATGGAAAGCGGTTGCCGCTGCCATACTACAACTATCGGCCCGGGCGTCTGCGTCGCAAACCTTACGATAAGCTGCGAAACTTTTGCTATAATCCTCATCCGCGTAGGCGAGGCTGCCCTCGATATGGCAAGCGCCAATGCTTCCGAGTTCACAGCCGCGCGTCGCCATCGCTCTAGCCGAAACCGGGTTCTTTTGAACGCTATTCACCCCATGGTGGAAAGAAGATGCGGCAAGCTCGCAATTGTCAGCGTTGCCGTAATCGCAAGACCGGTACAGCGCATGTTCTGCCTGATCCGGCTCCGCCGGGACGCCTTCGCCGCCCTTCAAAAGATAGTAAGACATATAGCAACCGAAAGTGACGTCGTCGGCGTCAAAAATTTGATCGTCGCCCGCTTCTGAGATGCAGCTCCGCCGATACCCCGTCAGGGAAGTCTCGGCGCTGGCTGTTACACCTTCTTGTGGTGCGAACGGACTGAACCATAGGCCCTGCATCAAACACGATGATGCAAGACCGCGGTCACATCCGATGATATATGAATTGCCCACAAACTCTGGATCATAGCGATCGAGCTCTTCATCCGAAAACTGAACGGCGCCCGCGATACATGTCAGCGGATCGCCATGCATACACGTGACCGCTACCGATTCTTTGAAAATTGCATGCGCACTCGGATCAGCTAGGATTTGCTTATTCTCATCGTGGACCATCCCGGTCGCGAACTCACACATTTCCACGTTCCCATACCGGCAAGCCTTCAACAGGTAGTAGCCCGTATAGAGTCTGCTTTGTGGAACTCCATCTAGCCCTTTCAAGTGTTGATCCGCGAGGTTTTCGCAAGCGCTATAACCGCCTTCCAGACCGCATTGCGACACCCATTCCGGATTACCGAGATCGGGCAATGAAGCAGGCTCAAATCCAAGTGCACGTGAGTTTAGGAACAATGGAAGTGCGATAAGGCACAATAGAATTCGAAGCTGCATGCGGCAATGTCCTCTGGTGAAGTCAATAATTGCCGAAAGCTAGGTCATCGTTCACATGGCCGCCTCACCCCTCAGGGTGAAACGTTCAGTTTTTTGCTGGGTGAAACTTTAAACGATTTAATCGGGCCCCATAAAAGGGGGCCGGGGCTGCGCGAGATGAACCTTGTGTCTTTGCCGATCGATCAATGGACAAGTAATTGCCGGGGCCTATAGATTGTGCCTGACTCGGAGCGTATTTGTCTGTGCCTGACCCTAATGATGATATTTTCGACGTCTTCGAAGCCGCTTATGCCCTCCCGGAGAACCCTGAAGCGTTTGAGCGATTCATAGACGCCATAAAAACCTATCTATTTGGAGACGTTGATGGCGCAAGCGTCATCGCCGCTCAAAATTCAATCCAACGCGAGGCTCCGGTCATCGAACGCCATACAGAGCGGATCCAGAGCCTGATCAGTAGGGTCGCCCAGTCGAGCGAGGCAGCAGATACCCGATTTCATGCGATTATTGAAATCTCGGCCAGAACGAGAAGCGTGACTGGCAATCTCGCGGCCGAGCGACTGTTGAACTGTTCATTTCCGATAGATCTTCAGGACCTGCCTTTTGATCATGAAGCCATGCGTTTCATGTCTGGTTTTCTGCTCGCAGGTCCTAGCTTGTCGAACACTGATAGAGTCTTTCTTGCCTCTATTGACGGGGCTGAATTGCGCACCTGCATGGCGCTTATACAGCAGCCTGAAAATGCCGAAGGGCACGCGCGCGTCAGCATCTCATACATTGATTGGACAGAGAATTTACTTAGCCGAATTGCCAGTGCGTTCGGATTGACAGAACGAGAGCTCTTCGTCCTGAAGGGCTTTCTGCGCTACAAATCTCAGCGTGAAATCGCAGCGCTCGCTGGCCGTTCTTTGGAGACGATCAAAAGCCAGTCAAAGTCTATTCTGCGGAAGACCGGCTGCCAAAAGATGAGTGATGTTATGCTCCTTGCGGCAAGCATTGCATATTTGCTTCGCCAATTACCGGAAGCGGCTCCGTCGAAAACCGATCTGCCTTGGCGTACGCCAGAACAGTCGCTGCAAAAATTTCAATCGCAAAGTGGACGCAGCATCGCTTGGTATCGCGTCGGAGAAGGAACACGCCCTGTACTATTTGTTCACGGTTTAATTCAGGGCCCGTTTTTTACGCCTGATTTTGTCAGGCTTCTAAGCAACAACGATCTTTATTTAGTGTGCCCTTCCAGACCGGGGTTCGGACTTAGTGATCCCAGCACTTCTCGCGACACATATAATTCTACCGTAGTGTCAGATGTGGACGAGTTGCTCGACCAGTTAGAGATCACGGCATGTCCGGTCTTGGTGCATCAAGGCGGCTCCAGCCATGGGTTTCGCATTGCGAATGCTCTAGGACCGAGATGCATCTCTCTAATCATGATTGATGGAGGTGTGCCGGTGCATGATAAGGCCAGCTTAGCGTATATGGACAGCAACTCTCGCATGATGGCCGCCGCGAGCCGGCGCTCACCTGCATTCTTGAAAATGCTGACACGGCTCGGCTTGTCCACTTACAAGCTCCGCGGAATAGATGCCTTTCTAAAAGAGCTTTACAAAGCGTCAGAAGCGGACAAGCGAGCTCTAAACCGTCCAGAAGTACTCAGAGTTTTAAGCGAGGGCATTTTCCACATCACTGAGCAAGACTCTGAGGTCTGGATAAGAGACGGCAACGCCGCAATGCAAAACTGGGAGCAAGCCTTTTCGGACTATGGCGGGAAGCAGTCTTGGCTATTAGGCGACGATGCTCGCATCCTCTCGCATGAATGGATTGAGAAGTATCTGCGTAACTCAGGCGTCGAACAAATCAAATTGATAAAAGGAGCGGGAAATACGCTGCTCCATACACACTCGGATCAAGTGATTGAGGCTGTAACGGATTGTCTTGATGCATCGTTTGTCACTGAAAATAAGTTGCTTAGTTGAGTTGATGAGTGGAAGCTCGACTTGTGTCTTCGTCTTCAGGGGGCGGCCCGAAACCCCAAAAAAAATGAGCAAAGAAGACACAAGCTCAGAGGCCTAAGTTCGCCCCAGAACGGACACTCGGATTTTCTGAAACGCGAGCAAAAGAAGACGAAAAGCTCCGTTTCAATCTGGGCAAATCGCGCGCGCGTATAAGCTGCCATTGTTCGCAAAACCCAACTTCGTTGGACCAGATACAATCTGAAATTGTACGCGGGTTTACTCCAAAAGTGGACAGAACAGATAGCTGGCTGATGTCCTTGTGCATGTTATACGCTCATCTATGACTAAATTAAATGATCAGCGCTGGTTGGTTCTATTGGGAATAGTGTTCGGAGCTTTCTCCGTAACGGGTACTTTTATGGCATTGAATAGCGATCCATGGCCAAAAATCATTGTTGCCGTCGTTCTCATAGTTTGCGGCTTCATGCTGGGTCTACAAGGTATCAAAGAGTTTTATCCCAAAACCGCAGGCGACGCTGAATTGAACGAGACAGATACAGGAACCGGGGAAGGAAACTCTTCCGCCCCCGCGCCCACAAAGCCATCGCGGCCAAAGACCATTGAAGATGGAGAAGATCCAGTTCTGCTCGAAGGGCTAGGATTTGGACGTACGGATCACGCGCATAGGTGGGAGAAGGATGGTCCTGATACCGACGCACCGTTTGATGAACGAGAGGTCGTGGTTTACGATGATGATGGTTCCTGGGTGACAACCGCCAGCGTGTACATTGTTCTAAACGATTGCGCGTGGGCTCCAGGTTCTGCGAAGTATTTCAAAAACAGAAACAACACTGACTGCAGACTTGAAACGCTCCTTGCGTTCCCGGAGTTCAAAGATCGGCTTGTTTCCGCAAGACACTTAGTTTTTGTAGGTTTGGAATCACATGATGGCGCTCCGAAAGACGCCTCTTCGGATGACTGCAGCCATGATTTTTTGACCGAATGCCGAGCGGATCAGTTAGTCACGAGAACTTACAACGCTTATTTCAAAGACGCTTCGCAAGTTCGCCCTGAGCTGTGGGAGTTGGATTTAGGTTACGCACAAACGAAGTCTCCCGCCATGGAGTGGTACCAAAGACGAGCGCTTATTATCGGTATCAGAAACCGCCGACCTTCTGTAGACGTGGAACACGCGGTGTCGAAGATTGCTGCAGGCACAAGCGTTGGAACGGTCAAGCTTTCTGATTACTCAAATTTAGCCACGGCCCAAGCTGAGCACATTCCTTATGACGCTTGGAGTGCCGACGGAGTGCCAGATACGCATCGCTGACTGCGGGATTGTTACGTTGTTGTAGCTTTTGGGACAATCCACCGAGCTTTTTATGTCCGCTAATAGGAAACTGCAGATATTAAACGTTGGGCTGGCATCATTTGATTGATCGAACTTTGAAGGTGCTCGAATTTCCCCAGTGATTTTGTATTGGCGGACGTGCGTGGATATTATCACGCGCCAGAAACACAAACCCAGTAAATTTAAAACAGCGCGTATTGTGCAAGTGGGTTCAATTGGATGCACTATTGTGCGCATTTTTAGTTACCCAAATCGTTACCCTGCGCGGGTAAATTTGGTGTTGAAACCATCCGTAAGTGCTTGTTTTCATTGGAGCGGGCGATGAGATTCGAACTCACGACCCCAACCTTGGCAAGGTTGTGCTCTACCCCTGAGCTACGCCCGCGTCCTATGGGTATCTCGGGCGCTATCTCGCGACCGAAGCCGCCATAAACCGCAAAACAGGGGGCGGCGCAAGGGGAAAAAGCGGGGCCTTTCGGGGTTTTTACATCAGTTGACCGTGAGCTGATCGAATAAGGTTTCCATCCTCGCTGAGATCAAGTCGAGGACGTGATCAAAGCCGTCCGCGCCGCCATAGTATGGGTCTGGAACCTCGGCGTCGCCGAGGAACAGATCCAAGCTGGCAGGGGCGCCTGGCGGTCTGATCGTGCTCAGATTGGCAAAGTTGCTCCGGTCCATTGCATAGACATGGTCGAAACGTCTGAAATCCTCTGGGGCGGCTTGCCTAGCGCGAAGCGAGGAAAGATCGATGCCGCGGGCAGCGGCGGCTTCGACCATGCGGGGGTCTGGCGGGTCGCCGATATGCCAGCCGCCTGTGCCGGCACTGTCGATCTGCCAATCCAAGCCGCGATAATGCACCATCGCTTTGGCAATCCCGTCTGCGGCTGGGGAACGGCAAATGTTTCCCAGGCAGACGAAGAGCAGGCGTTTCATCGATTTTTGGGTTTAAGCCGGAACCGCTTCCGGGGCGAGCACACCGCGTTTGATCAGTTCTTCACCAATCTGCACCGCATTGAGCGCCGCGCCCTTACGAAGATTATCTGAGACGTTCCAGAAGATCAGGCCATTCTCAACGGTTGGGTCTTTGCGAACGCGGCTAACATAACTCGCCCATTCGCCGACACAGTCGACCGGCGTGATGAATTGGTCTTCTTCGATATTGTCGATCAGCTGTACGCCTTCGGCGTTGCGGAACAGCTCACGCGCATCCTCGACGCTCAGCGGATCTTCAAGCTCAACATTCACAGCTTCAGAGTGGCCGACGAAGACCGGGACACGGACGCAGGTTGCGACCAGCTCGATCGACTCATCGATGATCTTCTTGGTCTCCATACGCATCTTCCATTCCTCTTTAAAGGAACCGTCTTCCATGGGCACGTCGATTTGTGGGATCACGTTGAAGGCGATCTGCTTCGAGAACACATCCGGCGTCGGCGAGTCATTCACGAACATACCTTTGGTTTGCGTCCAGAGCTCGTCCATGCCGCCTTTGCCTGCGCCGGAAGCAGACTGATAGGTCGAAACGACCACGCGCTTGATGCCGGCCGCTTGATGCAGAGGCTTAAGCGCAACAACCAATTGGGCGGTTGAGCAGTTTGGATTGGCGATGATGTTCTTGGTGCTATAATCGAGGACGGCTTCGCCATTCACTTCCGGCACAACGAGCGGCACATCGGGGTCCATGCGCCAGGCGCTCGAATTATCGATGACAATCGCGCCAGCGGCGGCAATCTTTGGCGCCCATTCTTTTGACACGCTGCCACCAGCTGACATCAGGACCATGTCGACCTGACTGAAGTCAAACGACTCCAAATCCTCGCAGAGCAAGGTCTTGTCGCCATAGGAGCACTTGCGACCGACAGAACGCCGAGACGCAACAGCATGCACCTTATCAGCCGGGAAGTTGCGCTCATCCATAATGTTGAAGAGCTCTCGCCCAACATTACCGGTTGCTCCTACAACTGCCACGCGCAAAGCCATTTGCTCGTCTCCTTCAAAAAATCGTCCGCCCCTATGTCACGGCTTTTATTGCAGTGCAACTAAACGGACCTGTTGAAAAGAATGTGTTAATCATGATTTAGTGGCGAAGAGGTGGCGGCTATGCACGAAGACATCATCAATCGGTACATTAAGAGTTATAATGAGCGCGACATCGAGGGCATGCTCGATTGCGTGACTGAAGATGTGATCTTTGAGAATATCTCGAATGCGAGCCAATCCATGCGACTGGAAGGACGTGAGCAGATGGGGGAGGTGGCACGCCTTTCTGGAAATGCCTTTTCCTACCGGCGCCAAAGGCTAATCAGCATTGTTGTCGGGGAAGGCAAAGCTGCGGCTGAGATTGAGTTTGAGGGCAAGGCCGCGGTTGATCTGCCAAACGGCGTAAGAGCCGGCGAAACCGTGAAAATTCGCGGCGCGAGTTTCTTTGAGTTTCGTGGTCGTTTGCTAAGTCGAATAGCCGACTATAGCTAAACCCGGTCGATTGGGCGGGCCACGAAAGCCGAACGTCTCGTAAGTACTTATCTTAACGAAAATATACCAATGCGGGTATATTTCAAAATGCTACCCATAGTAGATTTTCATCTTAATCCCGTACGGTTTCAGGATGACGGTGGGACAGGCATATAAGGCTGATGCGACGCAAAAGGTCTCTGATCGCGCGCGCTTGATCGCGATCAGCACTGGCATTTTGGGCCTGGCGATCAACTATTTTGTGTGCACGGTCTATGCAATGTCGGGCGCAGCGAATGCCTTGGTCTATGGCGAAGTCTTCATATATGCGAGCATTCTCACCGCGATCACAATTGGGGCGTTCCGTCGCTATCGGATCAAGCAGGTCTTTACCGCAGGTTTGTTAGCGATCTTCGCAGTGTTTTGGGTCGGTACGTTCATTGAGGCGATAACCGATCAGACGGCACCTTTTGATTTTGCGCTGGTGCTGTTCGTGCCGCTCTTCTTGGTCATTATCTTAAACCACAGGCTATTGTTTGCCAGCGCGCCGGTTCAGGCGGTTTGCGTCTATGTCTATACGAGCGAGTTCGCAATCATGGATATTGGGCGCGACTGGCTGCCCGCTGACCAGCATGCATTTGCGCTCATGACGGCAGCATTCTCAGGCTTTTCCTTTTGCGCACTTGGGATTGTCGCGTTCGCGCGAGAACGCGCTGATCAGAGAATGCTGGAGCTGATTTCTGAAAAGGATGCGCTTGCCTCGACCGATGGCCTCACCGAGCTGATGAACCGCCGCGCCTTTATGGATGAGCTGCGAAGACGTTGGCCTGCTCAGAAAACGATCCGTATCGCTTTTGTCGACCTCGACCACTTTAAACCTCTGAACGATCAATATGGACACGCCGTTGGGGACGAGATCCTCTGCGCGGTTGCGCGCCGAGTGCGCGAGGCGCCATTCGTCGCCGCGGCGGCACGCTTAGGCGGTGATGAGTTCTCGATCTTGTTTGACGAAGATGTTGCGCGAGAGACCATTGATGATGTCCTTTCGGATCTCCACCAGAGCATCATTTCAGACATTCGATGGGAATCCGGCTTGATTACGATCGGCGCATCGATTGGGTATGCCCAAGGCGACACTGTTGCGCAAACGCTGTCGGGATTGCTTCAGTCTGCCGACACTGCCATGCGCCGCGCGAAAGGCAGCCGCGCCGATTGGGCGGTATTCAATCCACGCATCGACAATGCAGCGCTTGCGACGTCTACGCTCGAAGTCGAGCTCAAGTCTGCGATCCAAAACGGGCAGATCAAAGCCGCGATCCAACCAATCGCCGACGCCAAGAGCCGGAAAGTCGTTGCTCATGAGCTTCTCACGCGCTGGACCGATAGTGGCTTCGAGCGTGACCCGAGCCCAAAGGACTTCATTCCGATCGCAGAAAAACTCGGCCTGCTCAACGAGATCCTCTGGGTCACTCTGGATGAGGCTTTGGCCTATCTTGATCTGCGCGAGCACAAGCTCGCCATCAACGCGTCCCCGGCGCAGCTCTTGGCATCAGACTTTTTGAAGACGCTGCTCTCGGTCCTCGAGCGGCATAATGTGAGCCCAAGCGCGATTACGATTGAAATCACGGAAGAAGTCGCGTTCCGCAATGTCGAACGAAACATCGCCATTCTTCAAGAGGCGAGGCAGTTGGGAATGACCGTTGCGCTCGATGATTTCGGAACAGGCTACTCGTCGCTATCCATGCTCGACACATTGCCTTTGGATAAGCTTAAGATCGATCAGAGCTTCGTGCGGAAATCAGATCAGAGCGCCCAGAGTAAGAGTATTCTCCTGGCGGCCATCCGACTCGCGAAACAGCTCGGATTGGAGTCCTGCGTGGAGGGGATCGAAACGCAAAAGTTTGCAGCGCGGGTCGCTGTGCTTGGGGCTGATCACATTCAGGGCTACTGGCTCGGCCGTCCGCAACTGGTCAAGGATGCGCAGCGCGATCTCCAAATCGCGTCTTAGGTCTAAGTTACTAGAAGCCCGGTGGATCGCGCTCAGCTTCGAGTTCCTCGACTTCACTTTCAAGCTCATCAACCTCGGACTCGACTTCGTCTACGCGCTCTTGCAGCTTCTTGATCTCGCGTTCGCGAAGTTCATCGGAGAATGCGCTCGCAAACACACCAGCGGGCAGGGCAACGACGCCAATTCCGGCAAGTGAAATGATAGCCGCAAACACGCGTCCCAGCGCCGTGACGGGATAGACGTCGCCATACCCCACCGTCGTCAACGTGACGATTGCCCACCAGAGGGCACGTGGGATGGAGGAGAAGCCTTCTTGCTGCTGCCCACCGACACCCTCAATGAAGTAGAGTGCAACCGCCGACACATAGACAAGCGCCAAGGCCATAGCGAGCGTCGTCAAAAGCTGGGTGCCAGCGCGCGCGACCGTTGCGCCAAGAACGTCAAAAGCCGGGACAAAGCGGGCAAGCTTGACCAGGCGCGCCAGCCGCAAGACCCGCAAGACGATCAACACATCGTCGCCTACGCCCGCTGGTGTGAAGATGATCCACAACAGTTCTGGCAAAAACGCGACTAGGTCCGTCACCGCATAGGGCGTCATGATGTACTTAAGTCTACCTCGTATGCCGCGATAGCGGGGATCTTCGCCCGCCACCCAAAGCCGGACGCCATACTCAATCGCGAAAACCACGACGATAAACAGATTGAGATAATCGAGGCCCTGGCGCCAGGCCGGGCCAATCGTCTCCTCAGTTTCGAGGGCTAGCGCGAGAAAGCTGACCAGCACGAGCGCGATGATGAAACTGTTCAAAACCGAGAGACCGGTTTTGCTCCGGGCATCAGGCTCCAATTGGCTGTACAGTTTGCTGCGAAGGCCGACGCCTGTAACGACGTGTTGCGTGACCATGCTCGTCCTTCCCCGTTAAGCCTCTAGCCTCGTAGCACACCGCCGGTTGATTTGGCGACGGCAGCAACGATTTTCTGCGAAATCGCTTCGATATCCTGATCTTTGAGCGTTTCACCTCGCGGTTGCAACGTCACTTCTATGGCAATCGACTTCTGGCCGGGCTCAATGCCTTGGCCTTGATAGACGTCGAACACATCAACTGCGGTTACCAGTGCTTTGTCAGCGCCCTGCGCCGCTTTGACAATGGCGCCGGCAGCTGTGTCATCGCTCACCACAAATGCGAAATCGCGGCGAACAGGCGTCAGGTCGGCTTTTTCGAGCACCGGCTTGGTCTTTGTCACTTTCGCTTTCATTTGCGGCAACGCGTTGAGGTTCAGCTCAAAGCCATAAATCGGGCCGTCAACTTTCAGCGCTTTCAAGACGCGCGGGTGCAGAGCGCCGAAATGCGCGACTGTCACCTTCGGACCGAGCTTCAAGCTCGCCGATTGTCCGGGATGCCAATGCGGTTGACGGACTTCGCCAATCTGGAACCGAGCGGGCGGCTGCCCAACAGCTTCCAGGATCGCGTACAGATCTGCTTTTGCAGCATAGACATCATAGCCATCAGCGGCGCTCCAGTGGCGTGCCTTTACTGGACGAACAAGGCCGGCAACCACGGATCGCTGGTCTTTCGGTCCATCCCCAAGATAGATCGGTCCGGCCTCGAACAGCCGTAGATCCCGCTCGCCATAGTCAGCGCCGCGCTGAGCCGCCAAAGCAAGATTACCAAGGATGCTCGGGCGCATCTGATTGAGCTCACTGGCAACTGGATTTGCTACTGTGAGCGTACCATCGCCGCCGCCGAACAGTTCTGAAAATGCTTTGGGCATAAAGCTCCAGGTCACGGTTTCCAGGAAGCCGCGCGAGGCAAGCGTCCGGCGCGCTGTTCTGATCCGGTCTTGGATCGGCGTCGTCACAACATGTTTGCGACCCTGCAGCTTAGGTAGAGACGCTGTTGGAAGGGCGTCAAAGCCTTCAAGCCGCGCAATCTCTTCAACCAAGTCGGCGCTTTGATCGACATCAAAGCGCCAGCTTGGCACTGTGAGAAGCCAAGTTTCCCCTGTGTCTTCAATGGTGAAGCCGAGGGACTTGATCATCTTTTTCATGTTGGCCGGTTTGACCTCAAGTCCGGTGAGACGGGCCACGTCGCGCTTGAAGAACTCGACCGGCTCGGTGCGCCGCGGGGCTTCACCTGCGACTGAAACCTTGGAAGCTGCGCCGCCGCCATACTCGGTGATTAAGCGCAGGGCCAAATGGACCCCTTCGACACAGGACATCGGATCGACACCGCGTTCGAAGCGGTAGCGCGCATCAGAGATGATCCCCGTGGTTCTGCCGGTCCGCGCCGTTCGCAGCGGCTCAAACCATGCGCTTTCTATGAACACGTCAGTGGTTGTGTCCGAGACAGCGGTGCTTTCGCCGCCCATCACGCCGCCAAGACCAATGACGCCGCTATCGTCGGCAATCACACACATCTCGGAGTTCACTTGATAAGTGTTTCCATCAAGCGCCTTGCAGTGTTCGCTATCCTTGCCGAGACGAGCCTGGATCGGTCCAGTGAGCTTTGCCGCATCATAGGCGTGCAGCGGCCGTGCACGATCGAGCGAGATATAGTTGGTGACGTCGACGAGCAGCGATTTAGGTGTGATCCCAACCGCCAGTAGTCGCGCTTGTAGCCAGTCCGGAGACGGGCCATTCTTAACGCCTCTGACAAGAGCGCCCGCGAAGATGGGGCAGGCTTCTGGGTCACCGAGCTGAATCTGAATTGGGCAGTCATAAGACCCGCTCACTCTGCGAACTGGGTCATCGATGAACGCGCCGGCGCCCGCGGCAGCGAGATCCCGCGCAATGCCTTTCACGCCGAGCCAGTCCGGGCGGTTAGGGGTGACCTCGAAATCGATCACAGGGTCATTTAAGCCAAGCGCTTCGGCAGCCGGCGTGCCAAGCGGAATCGAGCTGTCGAGATCTGCGATACCGTCATGGTCTTCACCGGCGTTCAACTCTTTCGTCGAGCACATCATGCCTGAACTTTCGACGCCGCGAATTTTCCGCGGCTTCTTGTCGAGGCTGAATTCAAGGCCAGGAATATAGCTACCAAGCGGGGCGTAAATCGCGGTCATGCCAGCACGCGCGTTAGGGGCGCCGCACACGATTTGTTTCTCGCCATCGACGGTCTCAACGGTGCAGACACGAAGCTTATCTGCGTCAGGGTGCGGTTCGGCGGCATTCACTTTGCAGACAGTAAAAGCTTTCAAGTCTTCAGCAGGATTTGTGACCTCTTCAACTTCGAGGCCGGCCTTCAGCATATAGCCAAGGATTTCGTCCAGCGACGCCGTCGTTTCGAGATAGTCTTTCAACCAGGAGAGTGGGAACTTCATTGGGAAGCCTCATCTTGAATGCTTGTGGATGGCATGACGCGGTTCATGCCGAATTCTTCAAAAAGGTCGCGATCATTGCTAGGACATGACTTCGTTGATCGAGCACGAGACGTCCCGACCTCGACGCGCCAGCACCGATTGAATACGGAGCAGTAGCAAAAATCAAAATCGATCTCGCCCCATTTCGCGACCGCAGTGTTTAACTGTTCGGTGGTGATCTCGTTAGTTTCCCACTCAAAGGCGATGGCATCGACCTCTGCACCTGGGGCCAATGACCGACCTGCCATTCCAGTCCACGAGATATCAAAGTCCGAGGCCAAATATGCACGGTAAGGCTCGAGCGTTTCCAGCCGCTCGCCGCCGGTGCGTGCCACTACAGACTCAACCAAGGCCGGTCCAACACCCGTGTTGGACAAGCGCAAACCCATCGAAACGCTTTCGCTCGTTGTCGAGACAAAGCCCTCAACCTGTAAAACCGGATAGACCATACCGTGTTGTTGGGCGCGCATGACCCGGCTTTGATCCCATGCCACCCAAATCGCGACAACGGATGTAAGCAAGGCGCAAACCGCAACCAGAAATTCGACTCTATTGCCGTTACCCATGATTGGCTCCTAGAGCGTCATATCCATTTACGAGTGCTTCTGCGCGCTCGGCAGCTACGGCAGCTGCGGCCATTTCGGCGAATGCTTCATCTAAGATACGGGTCACGCGGAACGTCTCGAAGATGATATTCATATCGGGCGCCCAGGTGCCTTCGCGTTCAAAAAAGGCTTCATGCGCCTCACGCCAATAGCGGTAGGAGAGATCGCCTTCGCCCTCGAGCGCTGCCATCTCTGGAGTCACCGCCGCGAAGGGGAGGGTTTGCATGTCGAGCGTTTCAATCTCACAAACTGGGGTTCCAGCTCCATTCAAACAGATCTGGCGTTCGCCGATTTCCGCATCCGGACCGTGAACCGCAGCTGAGCAGGTTCCTGTCTTTACGCCAGCCACCACCAACGCGGCCAAACGGTCCGCCAATTCGACACTGTCGCCGAACTTAAAGGTCTTCAGACCCTCATATGTGGAGGAAGCACTCAATAGTTGTCCCTACATTCGGTTGCTGGCCGTATTGGCTGCGATCTCTCTTAACACTTGTAAGATCGCTCCTAAGCCCATGATCGTGGCCGAGAAAATCATGCCTCCAATGGTCGAAACCGTCGTGATCTCGGGATTTGAAAAGCTGGCGATCAGCCCAAGAACGCAAAGTCCAAAAAGGATTGATCCTGATAAGTATAGAAAGACCATTGTGAACTTGACCATTAGCTAAGGCCCCCACTGACACTCGGCGTGAGCCAGGGTTTAAAGCCGTAATGGCGCGTCCAAGCTGGATCCGCCTCAAAGTAAGGACGAAGGTCCGGCATGCCATATTTCAGCATCGCGAGGCGGTCGATTCCCATGCCAAAGGCGAAACCTTGATACTCATCCGGGTCGATGCCGCAATTGCGCAACACGTTTGGGTGCACCATGCCCGAGCCGAGGATTTCCATCCAGCTATCACCAGCGCCGATTTCAATTGTCTCGCCCTTCTTGGTGTATTTTACGTCCATCTCAGCGCTCGGCTCCGTGAAGGGGAAGAAGTGTGGGCGGAACCGGGCTTCGACCTCATCCACTTCGAAGAACGCTTTGACGAAGTCCACAAGGCAGCCTTTGAGGTGACCCATATGGATGCCCTTTTCGATCACCAGGCCTTCGACTTGGTGGAACATCGGCGTGTGGGTCGCATCCCAATCGTTTCGATAAACGCGGCCCGGTGCTAGAATGCGGATCGGTGGCTTCTGGCTCATCATCGTGCGGATCTGGACCGGCGAGGTGTGCGTGCGCAGCACTTTCGCATCGCCGCCCTCTGGCGTTTCCATGAAGAACGTATCGTGGGTTTCGCGGGCAGGGTGGCCTTCCGGGAAGTTTAGCGCCGTGAAATTGTGCCAGTCATCTTCAATGTCCGGGCCTTCAGCAACGGCAAAGCCCATGTCTCCAAAGATCGCCGCAACTTCTTCAAATACCTGCATAACTGGATGCAGTGCGCCGACATGTTCCGGCTTTGGCGGCAGCGTCATGTCGAGCGTTTCAGTCGCCAGTTGCGCCTCAAGAGCTGCATCTTCCAATACTGCTTTGCGCGCCTCGACTGCGTCGGCGACCCGGTTCTTTAGCGCGTTAAGCTTAGGCCCCATATCCTGGCGCTCTTCTGGGCTCATCTGGCCGAGCGTCTTCATCAAGCCGGAGACGCGGCCCTTTTTGCCAAGCTCAGCGACGCGCACAGCATCCAGCGTTTGCAGATCGCTGGCGCCGTCAATCGCCTTAAGCGCTTCGGATTCGATGGTTTGAATATCGGACATGAAAAGCCCCGTTGGTCATTTTGGAGACAAACGGGGCCGTTCCGACCCCGCTTGAAGCGGTCGGAGTAGCGGAGAAAAGCTAAGGTGTGAACCTGGTGATTAGGCCAGAGCTGCCTTGGCTTTCTCCACCAAGGCGCCAAAAGCGGCAGGTTCTTTGATCGCAAGATCAGACATGACTTTGCGGTCCATCTCGATCCCGGCTTTGCCAAGACCGCCGATGAAACGGCTATATGTCATCGAGTCATCGTGCTCGCGGACAGCGGCGTTAATACGCTGGATCCACAGGCTGCGGAAGCTGCGTTTCTTAACTTTACGGCCAACATAAGCGTACTGGCCAGCTTTCCAGACAGCAGCGGTTGCTGTGCGGAACTGCTTGGAACGCGCGCCGCGATAACCTTTTGCGGCCTTCAGGATTTTTTTGTGACGTGCCTTTGCCGGCACCTTATTACGTGAACGGGCCATGGTGAGGCTCCTTCCTACAAATTCGGTTCAGATCTCTATTTCAGGCCGTTCGGCAGAAACTTTTTGATGACACGTTTCGTGTCCGCGTGAGCAACAACTTCGGTACCGCGATTTTGGCGGATATACTTACCGTTGTGGCTGATCAGACGGTGGCGCTTACCAGCGACGCCGTGCTTCAGTTTTCCGGAAGCCGTGATCTTGAACCGCTTTGCAGCGGCCTTTTTGGTCTTCATCTTCGGCATTTCGATCTCCTATTGAGCGCAAGGCTCTTGGTTCGTCATTTAGAGCAACCAGGCATGCCGTTTTCGGCCCGGCCGCTGCGGAAGCGCGGGTTTAAGCGCAAAAGAGGTGGGAAATCAAGCTCGATTGTTCAGCGCAATTTTGTGGATTGGCCAATGATCGCGCCAGCCAGGAACATAAAACTGGAGGAAGAAAGCCTCGTGTATTCTTCTTTCGGCATAAAAACTGAGACCACTCAGCCACTCTTCCGCTTGCACGGGCGAAATCCACTCCTCATTGGAGTGAATGACTAAGTAGTCTAAAACAACGTTGTGAAATCTGGATTTAGCTATTTTCTTCTGAATCAAGCACGACATTTGATCGCGAAACTTATCGATATTCCACTGTTTGTCTTTCCAGCGAACATTTGGCTTTCCGCGCAGATGTCCGCGGACTAACTCGGTCAGTTCTATTGAAACGGAATTTCCGTGCCGTAGGCCTTCGCAATCAGGAAAGTCATTGTTCGGATTTGTACAATTCTTGATCTCGTCAATCTGAACACCAACTTCCGAATTGAGTGCTAAGCCGAACTCTTCAGCAGTCTGCTTTTCGACTATTGCTTCTGACGCTTTGGTTGGGTGTACAAATACTGGCGCATGCCCCACCTGGAGCATAGCGTTCGCCCAGTCTTCTTCAGTCAAATTCAACGCGGCGCCATCACCATGGTCATCTGGCGGCCTTCGAGCTTTGGTTCGAGCTCGACTTTCATCTGCTCGTCAAATTGCTCTTTCACCCGGTTCAGCACTTCCATGCCGAGATGTTGGTGCGCCATTTCACGGCCGCGGAAGCGAAGCGTAATTTTGACCTTGTCGCCTTGCTCAAAGAATTGCGCGATCTTTTTGGCTTTCACCTCATAATCGTGCGTATCGATGTTCGGGCGGAACTTGATCTCTTTCAGTTCCTGGGTCTTCTGCTTCTTCTTGGCAGCAGCTTTCTTCTTCTGCGCTTCGTAGCGCATCTTGCCATAGTCGACGATCTTACAGACCGGGACCTCTTGGTTTGGAGAGACTTCAACGAGGTCCATCCCGGCTTCGCGGGCAGCGTCCAAGGCAGCTTCTATGGGCATTTCACCTTGTTTTTCGCCTTCTTCATCGATCAGAAGGACGCGTGCGGCACGAATATCGCGATTGGTGCGAGGGCCGGTAGGTTTGGCGCGCTCTGGGCGGCCGTATGGTCTGCGGGCTATGGCTAATCTCCTATGGTTGCCAGTGTTTGCGTGTCTAATATGCCCTTAATTGTGGCATTTTTCAACTCAAGCTTTGTTTAGCAGCAAGCGCGCATAAACTTCTAAGGTTGCGGTCTGCAGCTGTTTTTTGCTGTAATTTTCGCGAATATAGGCCTGGCCCGCGTGGCCCATCGCGTCGCGTGCTTCGGGGCGAAGGTGGATCAGGGTTCGAATACACGCCGTCAGAGCCGCCACAGAGCCTGGCTCGGCGCGCGTCCCCGTCTCGCCTTCGATCACGGTTTCACGCTGTCCGCCATGATCCGCGACAATCACGGGCTTGGCCATCGCGGAGGCCTCTGCGGCCACACGGCCAAAGGCTTCTGGGCGGGTGGAGGGTGCCAAAACGATATCTGAAAGCGCATAAGCTGCCGGCATATCATTGGTATGACCCGCAATTGTGACTGTCCCGCCAAGTTTGTGGGCGATGATCTTATCCTCGAGATCAGTCACGTATTTTTCGCGCCCCTGCGCATCGCCAGTAAGGACCAGGTGCAGCATAGCGCGTTCAGTACTGTCCAGGGCGCCAACAGCGTCGATCGCGATTGATTGACCTTTCCAGCTGGTCAGGCGTCCCGGAAGCACAAGCAGAACGCGTTGATCATCTGCCCGTACGCCCCACGCGATGCGGAGGTCTTGCTGGCGACGTTCCGAGACGTTTTGTGGGTCAAATGCTTGCAGATCGACGCCCCGCGGAATGGTAACGATTTTATCCCGCGGTGTTTCGTGGATCTCCATCACATGCGCGGCCGTCCATTCAGAATTCGCGATCACGAGGTCACCGCGCGCCATGACCGAGTTATAGCGCTTTTTAAGACCAGACCGACCGCTATAGGCACCGTGATAGGTGGTCACGAATGGCGTCTCAGTGCGCTGCGCGGCGATATAAGCGCTCCAGCCTGGCGCGCGCGAGCGGGCATGGATGAGGTCGACCTCATGCTCAGCGACGAGCGCTTCGAGTAGGCGCGCATTTTTGCGGATGACTAGCGGGTTCTTACTCGCGGCATCGAGCCGGATCAGTTCCCCCCCGGCGTGTTCGAGTGCGCCTTCGAGCCGCCCACCTGAGCTTGCGACCAAGGCGCGCCCGCCAGCGCCGGTAATCGCTTCGGCCATCTCAACCGTCGTGCGCTCGGCGCCGCCTGCCGCCAAGTCGGGAATGACTTGAAGGATGGTTTTTTCAGAAAGGTCAGGACACGCAGATTCGCTCATTGGGGGAGTTTGACTGATTTGCGCCGGGATTGAAACGAAGAAGTTGCCAGTCGCGGCGAGCAGTTGCAGTAGAAACCCAAAGGAGGCGCACCATGGATCATCAAGATTTTATCACCCCGCAAGGACGCCAGTTAGCCTATCGCTATACCGCGCCGCGCACGGCGCTGACTTTTGTCTGGCTGTCGGGGTTCAAATCGGACATGAGCGGATCGAAAGTTACGGTTCTAGAGGCCTGGGCCAAGACGCAGGGACATGGCTTTTTGGCGTTTGATTATTCCGGGCATGGCCTTTCCGGCGGCGCATTTGAGGACGGCACGATCTCAGCTTGGCGAGAGGATGCGCTCGCCGCGATTGAGGGTCTGACCTCTGGACGGATTGTTTTGGTCGGGTCCAGCATGGGCGGCTGGATGGCGCTCTTGTCGGCATTGGCGTTGAAAGCGCGCGCGGCCGCCATGGTCCTGATCGCGCCCGCGCCAGACTTTACGCAAAAGCTGATGTGGCCGGAGTTTTCGGTTAAGCAACAGGCTGAGATTATGGAGCAGGGGCGCACGCTGCGTCCGTCAGACTATGGCGATCCTTATCCGATCACGCGCGACCTGATCGAGGATGGCAAACAATGGGCGCTGCTCGACGCGCCGATTGCGTTACACATGCCGATCCGGATCCTTCAGGGCATGCAAGACCCGGACGTGCCGTGGGAACATGCGTTCAAGCTGGTCGATGCATTGCAAAGCGAAGACTTGGTTTTCTCGCTGATAAAAGACGGCGATCACCGCTTGTCGCGCGATCAGGATATCGAGCGCTTGGTTACGACGTGCGGTGAATTGGCAAAATTGGCGCGCTAACCACCGCCAAGATGCGTGTCCGTGGCAGCGAACCGTCGAGTGATCAAGCCGTTCGAATTGATCCCCACGCCGCGACGCCGTCGCTCGGGGCCACGAATGAGACTCAGAAACCGCGATACGTTCGACGGAAAGTCGTCGCGTGCTCGTTTTACATTCCGAACTCAACAAATGTTCTAGGAAAAGTATATGAGCAACAAAATTCTAACGGCCAATCCTGACACGACCAAACGTCTCGACGGTTCTTTATTTGGAATGGCCTTGTCATTGATTTGGCTTTGCGTTGCCTGTTCTGGTGGCGGAGAAGCTTCTGCGCCGGTTGCGCCAAGCCCAGCACCGTCACCTGCGCCACCCCCAACGGGGTCGGCGAATGTGATGAGCGAAACGGATGTAATTTATGGTAGCGGTTTGGTCCAAAATGGCGCCGTGAACCTACTCATGGACATATATCAGCCAGACGGAGACTGTGCCGAACCGCGGCCGTTCGTTATCGGAATACATGGGGGCGGTTTTGTCAGTGGCTCCAAAAGCAGTTTGAATTGGGTCGCAAATATGGAGGCGGCTGCCGCTGCCGGTTTTGTCGGTATCTCGATCGATTATCGATTGGTCGGTGACGATCCGCTTGTCTCAGCAGAGTTCCAACCTGTCGCTGATGACTTCGATGAGGAGGCTATCCGTTTAGGCCTAACCGATACTCAGCGCGACGTACTATATGCTGCGGCTGCGGCTATCGAAGACGCCGCGACGGCTCTGGTTTGGGCGCGTGACAATGCCGACGCGAGATGCTTGGACATTGATCGGTTTGCGATTTGGGGGTCGTCTGCTGGCGCAATCACGGCACTTCATGTGTCGCATGGTCTAGATGAGTATTTTATTGATCGGCCAAAACCGCTTGTTGTTATAGACTATTGGGGGCGTCTATTTCTAGACGGGTTGGTGGACGCAGCAGGCCCGCCGTTAATGATTGTGCATGGCACGGCTGATCAGTCTCAAATCTATGAAGACACAGCCGTTGTGTTGGCCGCAGAAGCGGACGCTGTTGGGCTTCCATTCAGTTTCTACACCATCCAGGACGGGCCTCACGGCTTTAGCTCCGTCAATCCAAATCGCGTCGTCATCAATGGCGACACACCTTTGAACGTGACGATCGAATTTATCAGCGCTCACTTGAACGGCGGTGAGCCGAACTATGAAACCCAAACCATCGTTCCAAACTGAGCTCAGATTTAACGAGTCGACAAATGATCTAAGCGATTCTCCGATGAGAGGTCCTCGATACTCGACAGACTGACCTTCTCGCCGCGCTTTGAAGCGCTATGATCAACGCACCAGCGCATCCTCGATCAGCTTCGCGGTTTCTTCGACGCCATAGAGCGCAATGAAGCCGCCGAAGCGTGGTCCTTGGCTCTGGCCGAGGAGGACTTCGTAAAGCGCCTGGAACCAGCCGCGTAGGTTTTCAAATTCGTGCTCTTTGCCGACCGTAAATGTCAGCGTTTGTAGCTCGCCTTGATCGACCGGTTCGTCCCAAGCGCGCAGGCGTTTTGCCAAGTCTTCCATAGCCGCATGTTCCTGCTCATTCGGCGCGCGGTAGGACTTGGTTGGCTCTACGAAGTCGCGATAATAGGCCATGGCATAGCCTGCGAGCTTATCCAGCAACGGATGGCTCTCTGGCGACGCCTCTGGCGCATAGCGTGAGATAAAGCCCCACAGCTGTTCGCGGGTTTCTGGGTTGGCCGCGCTGACCAGATTGAGCAGCAGCGCAAAGCTGACGGGTGAGGTTTCAGCTGGCGGGTTGCCGCCATGAATGTGCCAGACCGGGTTGCCGATTTGCGCTTTCGGCTCCTCATTCGGGAATTTCTCCAGGAAGGTTAGATACTCATCCACGGCTTTCGGGATGACGTCGAAATAGAGCTTCTTCGCCACGCGTGGTTTCTGGAATTGATAAAGCGACAGGCTTTCCTGCGGCGCGTATTTCAGCCACTCTTCGACCGCGATGCCATTGCCCTTGGTCTTGGAGATTTTGGTGCCGTGCTCGTCCAGGAACAGCTCATAAACATATTGCTGCGGCGGCTGACAACCAAGGATACGCGTGATCTTGGAATAGATCGGGGCATTGTCCTGGTGGTCTTTGCCGAACATTTCAAAGTCGACGCCGAGCGCAGCCCAGCGCATGCCGAAATCGGGCTTCCATTGCAGCTTCACATTGCCCCCGGTGACGGGCAGGGTGGTGTCCGTGCCGTCTTCGTCCTCAAACGTGATCGTTCCGGCTTTCGCATCGATCGCTTTCATCGGGACATAGAGCACGCGGCCCGTCGTCGGTGAGATCGGCAAGAAAGGCGAGTAAGTCGCCTGACGCTCTGCGCCGAGGGTCGGTAGCATAACGCCCATGATCTCGTCAAACTTTTCCAGCGCCCGCAGCAGCATCGGGTCGAACGTGCCGTCCTTGTAGCAATCGGTGGCCGACAAGAATTCATAGTCAAAGCCGAAACTGTCCAAGAAGGAACAGAGGCGGGCGCCCATATGTGCGCCATAGCTGTCATGTGTGCCGAACGGGTCCGGTACATCTGTCAGAGGCTTTTGAAGATACTGTTCAAGGCTTTCAGGGTTTGGAACCGTTGGCGGGACTTTGCGCATCCCGTCCATATCGTCTGAGATACAGATCAGCTTGGTTTCAAAGTCACCGCCAGTTAGCGCTTCGAACGCGGTTTTCACCATCGTCGTGCGCACCACTTCGCCAAACGTCCCGATATGCGGCAGGCCAGATGGGCCATAGCCGGTCTCGAACACCACGGGGCCTTGTTTTGGTTTGCCCTGTTTCTCCATATTGCGCAGGCGTTTGAGCAGGGCGCGCGCTTGTTCGAACGGCCAGGCTTTTGCGGTTTCTGCGAGCGTTTGGAGATCACTCATGAATTGGGCTCCTTAGTTGAGGGCCGGGAGGTACCACTCCGAGCGCTTCTGTCAAAGGCGGATTCAGGGGATTCGGCGCACATGCGTAAAAAAAATTTGACATGTCAAAAATATTTAACTACATGAGATGTACAAGATTTTTAACACGGAGTTCTCAATGTCATTCCAGGAAAAATCAGCTTGGGTTATGTGTTTCGCCTTGATTGTCTCGGGTGCATTCTACGCCTGGACAGTGCTGGCGCTGGCAAATGTCCTTCAGACGGTTCCGCCACCAAATGCTGGTGGCCTGGCCATGGGCGTGATCATCATCGTCGCCATAGCGATTTTCGGCCATGCCGTTGCGGCGCTTGGCAATCCAGCGGACGCCAATGCGCCCGAGGATGAGCGTGATCGCCTCGTTGTTTGGCGCGCTGGCAATCTCAGCGGCGTGTTGCTCGGAGCGCTCTGCATGCTCTCAATCGTTTCGTACGCTGTCTTTGAAAATGGGCACTTGCTGTTTCACGCGCTCGTGGCCGGTTTGGTGATCAGTCAGATCGCAGAATATGCACTGACGATTTGGTATTATCGGCGAGGAGTTTGAGGTATGTCATTTTGGGAAAAAGGGTATTTGGCGACGGGGCTCGCAGTTTTGATCGCTGGAGCTGGCTACTTCTACTTCGTATGGCAGCAATCCGCTGGGCTTGAGCAGATTGCGCCGCCAAATTGGGGCACGTTTGGGGCTTATCTCATTGTTGTGACAATCATATCTGCCGGGAGTTTCATCACTCTGGGCAGTTTAGAGGCCAGAGCGGCTGATGACCCAGATACGGTTGGCGACTTCGATGAACGCGATCGGTTCGTGAATATGAAATCACTCGCCGCTGCCAGCTACATTACCAGTATTGGCGGCTACTTAGCTCTGGTTTGGTTCTTGTTTCATCATAACGGTGATCTGCTCTTTCACAGCCTGGTCGGTGCCCTGATGATTGGCGAGGCTGCGATGTGTTTCCTACACGTCTTCAACTATAATCGAGCCTACTGATGGCGAAGCGTCCACCCATAACCAATCGCGTCAAAGAGCTGCGCGAGGCGAACGATCAGATGAGTCAGTCGGCGCTGGCCAAAGAGATTGGGGTTACCCGCCAAACCGTCATTGCGATCGAGCAAGGGAAATACTCGCCAAGCCTGGAAAGCGCGTTTCGAATTGCGCGCGTGTTCGACGTCGGTTTGGAAGATGTGTTCGGCTGGGACGGCGACTAGAGTCCAGCGGGGTGCGCCTCTGAAAGACCGCGTAGGCGACGGCGCGCGAGCAATTCCTTTGAGCGCTCGACCGTGACGGGGTCGCCATACTCTAGAATAGTGCGCTCTTTCCGGTCCGACTGAGTGTCACGGCGGAACAGTTTCGTAGCGATCAGACGTTTCATATTGCTTCCCTTCGACTTTCTGTTCGATGGGAAGCAATATTCGCGCCATAGGCGAGTTTTCTGGGCCCGTTTTAAGGCGTAACCGTGTTAAACCAGAAGGGTGGCTGGTCGAGCGCGTCGAACATGGCGGAGACGGCGCCGCGTTTGCCGCCAATCTTCATCTTGCCCGACGTGACCAGGCCGAGCGGGCTGGCGTCACCTAAGATCAGGCGGTCAAAATCCAAACGATCGATCGTAACGGTGGCGGTAGGTGCTTCGATCGTGCCTACGCGCGGCACAATGACAGCCTTTTCAACCAGCAGAGTAATCGTTTCTCCCGTATCCGGAAAATCAAACACAATCGCGAACGGATCCCGCTCGATTTTCGAGGGGTTGTATCGCGCTGCCAGTGCGTCGAACAAGTCGATAGAAGGTACGGCTTTCAAGAAGTCTGCATTGCCGAGTTGTGGATTTCCGATATTCGGAAGCCCGCGCCGCAGTTCGGCGGCGCCAGTAAGATAATAGCTGCGCCAAGCACCGCTTTCCGCTTGAAACCCGAGTTGTTCATAGGCAGCAGAGAGCCAGTCTCGGGCCTCCTGATTGTCGGGTTCTGCGAATACCAAGTGGTTAAACACTTCGGCTGCCCAACGATAATCGCCAGCGGCAAAGGCGTTTTGTCCGATCTCTAAGACCGAGGCGGCGCCGCCCATGGCTTCCACATAACGATCAGCGGTCACCTCATGGGGGAGACGGTTATACTCCGCCGGAACGCCGCCCCACCAACCGAAATAGTGCTGATAAACAGCTTTGGCATTGTGGTTGAGCGTGCCGTAATAGCCGCGCGTCGCGAAATCACCTGCTTGGAAGGCTGGCTCTTCAACTGCTTCCGCCGCTTCGACCATGGTCGCGCCAGCATTGGCATTGCGCAGCGTCTGGTCATGGACATAGCGGTAAATATCGCGCTGGCTGGCGAGGAAATCGACGACGTTCTCCTGACCCCAAGTTGGCCAATGGTGAGAGGCGAAAACAACATCGCTGGTCTCACCATATTCGGCCAAAACATAATCAATGGCGCGGCTCCATTTCAGCGCATCGCGCACTTTCGCGCCGCGCGGGGTGAGTACGTTGTGGAAGGTGGCGGTTGCGACTTCAGCGGTGCAGAGGGCGCGTTTCTCCGGCAAGTAGAACATGAACTCAGCAGGCGCTTCTGTGGCAGCAGCGTCGATAAATTCGAATGTCACGCCATCAATCACGCGGATTGTGCCGCGACCTTCAATCTCTTCTGTCGGAAGGATCAAACTGATCGTGCCATTGGGTAGGCCGGGGCCAAGACCCGAGCCAACATGTGCTGTGGTTGAGCGTGGCAGGGTATTACCGAACATCATCGTGGCACGGCGGCTCATCTGATTGCCGGCAATCAGGTTTTCTGAAACCGCGCTTTCTGAGAATCCAATTGGCGCCAATACGGGCACACCGTTCGCGACATCTTCATCTGAGATGACGCCGCGCGCGCCGCCAAAATGGTCGGCATGGGAATGGGTGTAGAGAACGCCAGTCACGGGCCGTTCGCCGAGCGTATCATTCACCAGTTTAAGCGAGGCGGCTGCTGTTTCTGTCGCGGTAAGCGGGTCAACGATGATCCAGCCTGTCTCGCCCTCGATGACGCTCATTACGGAGAGATCATAGCCGCGCACCTGGTAAACGCCGTCCACGACTTTGAAGAGGCCGTGATGCGCCGCGAGTTGTGATTGCCGCCATAGCGACGGGTTCACGGTTTCTGGTGCGTCACCTGCTAGGAATTCGAATTGCGGGATCGCCCAGACCACCGAGCCGTCTTCGGCAAGGATCGCCTGATCTTCGATGTAAGCGATGCGGTCGCGGCGGGCGTCGTCGCCGTCCGTTCCGGGGGCGAGATCAAGCCGCGCTGCGAGTGATTCATTGGCCTGCTTGGTGGCTTCGGTCGCGGTGCCGGGCGAAGGCAGGCCCGCCTCCAGCGCGGCCGCAGAGGGCTCTGGCGTTGGCGGAATTGCCGGGTCTTGGCCACAGGCCGTTAAGAGCGCTCCGCCGAGCGCTGCTATCCATGTTCGCATTATTGCCTCCCAATTATGACATTAGAGGTGTCATAATTTCATGGGATCAACAAGATCGCGCTGCGGAAGTTCGACTAGAAACGATCAAGCCGTGTTGGCAGGCCGTACTCCGTGAGGCGCGTGCAGGCCCAGGTATACTCACTGGCGCAGGATTCCTGCAAAAGGCGTGTGGCGGTTGGTCGATCGCGAGATCCGCCGAGCCCCATATACATCATATTGCCGAGACCCGCGCAGCCGCCTGGATCTTTAAGGCTGCAAGCTTGCTCATAGAGGACACGTGCATGGTTGAGATCGATTTCGCCGTCGTCGTCTTTTTGTGACGTGTAGGCCTGTTGCATACAGGCGCCAGAGTGGCGTCCTTCAAGACATGCGGCATCATAATGGGTCTTCGCCTTGGGATAGTCTTGGGCCGTGCCGTTGCCGCGCCGATACATTTCCCCGAGCGAGTAACAGTTCCGCGCCCACTGATCTTGCGGCAAAGAACGGTCGGTGCAGAGGTTTTCGAAAATTACCAAAGCCTCTTCCATCCTGCTTTCGGCGCGGGCGAGGTCGACACCATCGGTCGGCTTGATCACATCGCGGCCTTCCGCTCCAAATGTGAGTCGGGCGGCATCGCGCATCGCGCGCTCTGCAAAATACTCGTCAGCGTTTTTTGGGGTTGGTTTCGGTTTGCCAAACTGGGCAGATGCAACGCCGCTGAGCATAGCCGTCGCAATAAGTAAGGCGAACAATCGAACCAGCATGAAACGCTCCGTGATTTGTGTCATGTGTAACAACATAACTAGGAATGCGGCGCTTTTCTGTCGAGTCTTGCCAGACAGTGAATGCGCTGCCACCGTGAAGAAAAGCGGAGGATTCCATGTCACAAGAAAATCAAAAACCGATCGGCTCAGGATTTGGAGCGAAAACGCCAGCGGCAGATGTTGTCAAAGGCATGGATCTAAGCGGCAAGAATGTCATCGTCACAGGCGGATATAGCGGTATCGGGATCGAAGAAGTGCGCGCTTTAGCCGGCGTTGGGGCACACGTTACAGTTCCGGCGCGGCGCCCGGATGCGGCCAAAGAAGCGCTTGCGGATGTTGAAGGCGCTATTGAGGTTGGCAGCATGGATTTGGCCGATCTCGCCTCGGTTCGAAAGTTTGCTGACGATTATGTCGGAAGCGGTCGCCGGCTAGATATCTTGATTAATAATGCAGGGATTATGGCGTGTCCGCTCGCCCGAGTCGGTCCCGGCTGGGAAAGCCAGTTCGGCATCAACCACCTTGGTCATATGGCACTGGCGCAAGGACTTCTCCCTGCGCTGAAAAAAGCCGGCACATCGCGGGTCGTTGCTTTGTCTTCCACAGCGCACATTCGCGGCGACGTGAACTGGGATGACCCGCACTACGAGAATAGCGAGTATGACAAATGGGGCGCCTATGCGCAGGCCAAGTCTGCCAATGCTCTGTTTGCGCTTGGTGCAGATCGCCGCTGGGATGAGTTCGGCGTCACGGCCTTTGGCGTTCACCCAGGCGGTATTTTCACGCCGCTGCAACGCCACCTGAGTGTCGAAGAAATGGCGGCTATGGGCTGGATGAACCCTGACGGCACCATCCCGCCTGCGATCCAGGCCATGTTCAAAACGCCGGAGCAGGGCGCGTCTACCGCAACATGGGCCGCAACCTCTCCGCAGCTCGAAGGCCGTGGCGGCGAATATTGCGAAGACTGTGACATTGCCCAACTTTCTGGTGCTGACAGCCAGCGATGGGAGCATGCACGTCCCTGGATTTGCGATGATGAAAAGGCCGATCGGCTTTGGGCGATGAGCGAGGAAATGCTCGCAAACGCATAATGTTAAACTTTTTGGTTGAATAAATTTATCCCTCATGTATATTCATCCGTATGGTTGAATATAACGATGTCTTGAACCAAACCTTTCGCGCGCTCGCCGATCCAACGCGGCGCGCGATGTTGGAGGACTTACGCGGTGGGCCGAAAACAATCGGCGCGCTCGCTGAGCCGTTCGCGATCAGTTTTGCGGCCACGTCGAAGCATTTGGGCATCCTCGAAGATGCGCGATTGATTCGGCGTGAGAAGCAGGGGCGCGAGCGTATCTGTCATTTGGAACCCGGCGCGATGCACGAGGCTAAGACCTGGCTCGAGCAGCATGCCGCCTTCTGGACGTCAGCCTTCGACGCTTTGGAAAACGCTTTGAAAGAGGAGGATGATGCAAATGAGTGATTATGCGACTTATCCGGAGAGCTCCGTGCTCGAGATTTACCGCGATCTGCCGGGGCCGATTGAGCGGGTCTGGGATTATCTGACCAAATCGGAGTTGCGCCAGAAATGGCTCTGCGCTGGGGATGTCTCCAGTGATGTCGGTGAGGAGATTGTGTTTCAGTTTGACCATTCGCGACTGTCAAAACATCCAACACCAGACAGTCATAAGGGCGGCGGCGACCAACAAATGACCGGCATCGTTCGCGCCTATGACCCCCCGCGCCATCTCGCCTTTTCTTGGCCTTCGGCTGAAGCTGAAGCGCCGACAGAAGTTGTCATCAAACTGGTTGAGATTGAGGGTGGCGTCCGGCTTCACCTGCGGCATGAGCGCCTGGTCACGACAGAATACAAGTCCGGAGCATCGGCGGGCTGGCACACGCATCTCGATATTCTCGGTGACGTCCTAGGAGACCGAAACGGGCGTGATTTCTGGGAACACTTTGTGCCCTTGGAGCAGGAGTATAAGCTGCGCTTAGCGTGATCTTAATGCGGCCCCTGCTTGACGTGTCTTGGCACTCAGAGCAGGGAGGCTGAATGTCTGGTGTGGACCCAAATCCGGTTTCCGATGGTAAAAAGTCCAAGCTTGGGCTTTGGCTTGCTCTTGGGGCTGTCGCTATCTTGCTCTCGCTATTTTTGTTTGGCCGCTACACAGAATTTCTGAACATTGAAGCGCTAGAGCGAGCGATCGGTGAGTTCGCCAGCGGGCCTTGGGGCGTTCCTGCCTTGATCCTGACCTTTTGCGGCTGTGCCTTTATCGGCGTTCCGCAATTCCTGCTGATCGGAATGGGAGTCTATGCGTTTGGGCCGCTTTGGGGCGCGATATGGTCCTGGGTCGCGACCCTATGCTCAGGCACAATCACATTCTGGCTTGGCCGGCTCTTCGGAGACGCGACTTTGCAAAGGGTCGGACAAGGACGGATCAAACGATTTGCTGACTTTGTGGCTAAGAATGCGTTTGCGGCAAGTGCGATCGTGCGCAACGTCCCAACCGGTCCGTTCTTGATGGTGAACATGCTGTTTGGGGCCATTCGCGCGCCCTATCTGCATTATCTCGGCGGGATGGCGCTTGGCGTGCTCCCGAAAATAGCGCTTGTCGCGTTTGGGCTTCAGGCCATTCAGGCCGCGTTGCAGGGCAATATATGGCTTGCCGTCTTCGCGGCGTTTGCGGCCATCGCCGTTTTCCTCGGTGGCTTCTTGTATGTGAGGTATCGTCGGCGCAAAGGGGAAAATATTGCGCTGAGCGCAGATTAGCCTGTTGACAGCGCTGGCTCGCCGCCGCATTGCAATGGTCATGCGCAAGAATTTGCCTCTTTTGGACCTACTCCTCCTTATCGGCCCCTGGCCGGTAGCGACGGTGTCGTAACGCACGCGTCCACGGCCAGGGGATAGACCTTAAAAAGTTTCTCACATCACCAGGCCAGATAGATGACCGATACGACTGATATTGTAATTTTCGACACAACTATGCGCGACGGCGAACAGTCGCCAGGCGCTTCCATGACGCACAATGAGAAGCTCGCGCTTGGTGAGCTTCTCGAAACGATGGGGGTTCATGTTATCGAAGCTGGTTTTCCCGCGGCTTCGATTGGCGATTTTGAGGCTGTGAGCGAAATCGCTCGACGCTCCAAAACGGCGACCATTTGCGGCTTGGCGCGATCAACCCCTGGCGACATTGAAAGATGCGCTGCGGCGGTGCGCCATGCGGCTAAGCCTCGGATCCACACCTTTATCTCAACCAGCCCAGTGCACATGAAGCATAAGCTCAAAATGGGGCCAAATGCGGTGCTTGAGGCGGTTGGCCGTTCGGTTGCACAGGCGCGGAACTTGGTCGACGATGTTGAGTGGAGCCCCGAGGATGCGACCCGTACGGAGTTTGACTTCCTGTGCAAATGTATCGACGCGGCGATCACATCAGGTGCAACCACGATCAATATTCCGGACACAGTCGGATACTCGCACCCTGAAGAGTATGGCAACCTGATCCGCCGCCTGCGCGAGACGATTCCAGACAGCGACAAGGTGATCTGGTCAACGCATTGCCATAATGACCTTGGGCTCGCGGTTGCCAATTCAATCGCCGGTGTGCAGGGCGGGGCACGTCAGGTTGAGTGTACGATCAACGGGCTCGGCGAGCGGGCCGGCAATGCTGCGCTGGAAGAAGTCGTCATGGCCTTCAACACGCGCAGCGATGATCTGCCCTACACGACGGGACTCGACACAACGAAACTAGCCTCGGCTAGCCATATGGTGAGCCGGATTACGGGTTTCCCGGTCCAGTACAACAAAGCCATCGTCGGCAAAAACGCGTTTGCGCATGAAAGTGGTATTCACCAGGACGGCATGCTGAAAAACGCCGAGACCTATGAGATCATGAAGCCGGAAGATGTCGGCGTTTCGAAAACTAGCCTGGTCATGGGCAAACATTCTGGGCGGCACGCGTTTCGCGATAAGCTTGAGAGCCTTGGCTATGAGCTCGACAAAGAAAGCCTGAACGAGGCGTTTAAGCGATTCAAGGATCTGGCGGATCGCAAAAAGCATGTCTTCGACGATGATCTGATTGCGCTGGTCGATGATCAGCTTTCTGCTATGGGCGAACGGATTTCGTTTGAGCGCCTGCGTGTCGTGGCGGGGTCTGAAGGGCCTCAGACGGCCGATCTGAGCGTCCTGGTTGATGGCGAGAGCCATTCCGTCTCTTCGGAGGGGAATGGCCCGGTGGATGCTGTCTTCAACGCCATTCGTACGATCATCCCGCACGAAGGAAAGCTCGACCTGTTTCAGGTGAGCGCCGTGACGGGCGGAACCGACGCGCAAGCGGATGTTCATGTCCGTTTGAAAGGCGAGGGTATCATGGCCACCGGTCGGTCGTCAGATCCTGACACATTGGTAGCTGCTGCTAAAGCTTACATCCATGCGCTGAATAAGCTTGAAGCCCGCCGTTTGAAGCGGAAAGCGGCCTAAATGTTAACAAACGAGGCGTTTGCGTTAACGAGAGGTGTATGGCCTATTTTTTGCCACCAAGCCTTTAAACATTGACTATTTGCCATGTGTACGGATCGTACGCATGGCAAATTATTTCTACTTGCTTTAATCATATCTAAACGGCATGAGGGTATAGGGCTGATCAGACTATCAATGCTGCGTGCGTTCAATCACGAGCCACGTGTAAGAAAAGCGGCGTAAAAAAATGATCGGAAGCCTACTCGGAGTTCTTTCCACAGATATGGCCATTGACCTGGGGACAGCGAACACGCTGGTCTATGTTAAGGGTCAAGGTATCAAACTCGATGAGCCTTCGGTCGTCGCGTATATGAACCAAGGCGGCCGCAAAATGGTCTATGCCGTTGGTGACGACGCTAAGAAAATGCTCGGCAAGACCCCGCTGAACATGGAAGCCATTCGCCCGATGCGCGATGGCGTGATCGCGGATTTCGAAGTCGCCGAGGAGATGATCAAGCACTTCATTCGTAAAGTGCATAATCGCCGCGCATTTGTTTCGCCGCTGATCATTATCTGTGTGCCAAGTTCTGCAACCAATGTTGAGCGCCGCGCGATTCACCAATCAGCTTTGGCTGCCGGTGCCCGCGAAGTTCATTTGATTGATGAGCCACTCGCCGCCGCGATTGGCGCTGGCCTTCCAATTGAAGAGCCTGCTGGCTCAATGGTGGTCGATATTGGTGGTGGCACGACTGAGGTTGCTGTCTTGTCGCTCGGCGGTCAGGTCTATTCTCGCTCTGTGCGCGTTGGCGGTGACAAGATGGACGAAGCCATCATGAACTATCTGCGTAAGCATCAAGGCATTCTGGTCGGTGAAATGTCGGCAGAGCGCATCAAGAAACAGATCGGTACTGCGATGGCGCCTGAGAATGGCGACGGTATGACGGTCACGGTTCGCGGCCGCGCAACTGGCGACGGCGTGCCAAACGAAGTTGAAATCAACGAAAAAATGATGGCCGAGGCGCTTGCTGACCCAGTTGGTGAGATTGTCGAAGCTGTTCGCATCGCACTTGAAGCTATGCCGCCAGAGCTCTCGGCAGATATTGTCGATCGTGGTATTGTTCTGACTGGTGGCGGCGCGCTGCTGCGGAACTTGGATGTTGTCCTTCGCGAGCAAGCGCGTCTTCCGGTGATGATCGCCGAAGACCCATTGAAATGTGTCGCGAATGGGTGTGGATTCGTCCTGGAGAACCTCTCGCGCATGAAGAATGTTCTGTCGCCAGAGGTTTGATCTTATTGACGCAGCGGGCGCTGCGCTCATAGAGGAAGGAAGCAGCCCATGCCTCGCAGCAGCGGCAAGGGATATCGTCAAAGACCGCTTCGTCGGTACGGCTTCTTCATAGCTGTTGCAGGCCTCGTCGCCCTTTTACTTCTGCAAACCTCACCGCGCCTAAGCGAAGGGGTTGAGCCGATCCGGACCGCGGCATCGGATCAGCTATTTCATGTCACACGCCCAAGTTTGATTGACCGTTTGAGCGGCGCCTCCGCCAGAGAGCGCCAAATCTTGGAGCTTGAAGCGCGTGTCCGGGAACTGGCGCAGTATAAGGCGCTCGCGCTGACCATGGCGGAGCGGCTGGAAGTTTACGAAGAGATCCTGAACATGCAGGGAGAGCCTGGCGGCGCAGAGGTCACCGCACGGATCATGGCGGAGACTAATGGTCCTTTCGCGGAGGCGCTACTGGCAAATGCTGGGGCAACCAATAGTGTTGCTGAAGGCTATTATGCTGAAAATGATCGCGGTCTGGTTGGCCGGGTCGTCCAGGTTGGCCAACGCTCCTCGCGGATCCTGAAAGTGACTGATTTTAACAGCCGAGTGCCGGTTATGGGCGAGGCCAGTGGTCTCCGCGCGATCATGTTTGGTGGCCGGGATGGCTTAGGCCATCTCACCGATCTTCCGGAACAGGGCGAGTTTCTGCCGAATGAACGTATTTTGACGTCTGGTGAGGGCGGCCTGTTTCCCCGAGGCGTCGTGGTTGGTCACGTGCGCGGCGGCGATAGCAAAGACATCCGAGTTGATCTCGCGATGCTGACGGGGCAGCTCAGCTATGTCCGCTTAAAGCCTATCATCTCAATTACACCGCCCGAAGAAAACCCAGTCGAAACAGAGCTTTCCTCACTTATCGAAGAAGATCCTTCATGACCGGGGTGGGTGGTTTTGCAGACTCGTTCGCCCTGCGCTGGGAGAATGCGCGTCCGCGTTCCCGTTTGATTATTGGCGTTATGCTTGTCGCATTGATCGGTCTGGTTGGACTAACACCTAAGACGCTTTTCGGGGTCCAGCTGTCCTGGCCCTATATCGGTTTGATCGCTGCCGTAGGGTGGGGGCGTTCGGGCATGGCCTTCGCGCCGATGGCCTTCTTGCTCATGTTCGGCTTCGCGCAGGACGCATCACAGGCCCCTTGGGGCAGTCATGGTTTCGCGAACCTTCTGACTTACGGACTGTCTGTGATCGTCTCCCAAATGGCCGATACCGAGCGCTCACCCATCCTGAGTTTTATTCTCCCCGTTGTAACTTTGTTTTTCGGGATCATGCTCGTATGGCTCGTAGCCAGCGTATCTTCGGGACATATTGCGCGCGTGACGCCGATGCTGACAGCCTATTTCGCGACGCTGGTCGTGCATATGTTGATCGCCCCTTTGTTTGATCTCGGCATACGCCGCGGTGTTTCCGGGGGAGCTGCCTCATGAAGGGTAATCGGCCAATTGATGCGATGTTCAATCGCCGCGCGATGATCGCTGCGGGCGGCGGGGCAATGCTGTTTGGTGGATTGATCACGCGTCTATTCCAGCTGCAAATCATGGAACATGAGCGGTTTGAGGTTGCCGCCGCCGAGAATGGTGTCCGCCTAGATCTCGCGCCCCCTCAGCGCGGCCGGATCTTGGATCGGTTTGGACGACCTTTGGCGGCGCATCGTCAGGCCGGACGTGTCTCTTTTGTGCGTGAGCAGACTGACGATCTTGCGCGCCTCTTATCGAAACTGTCTGATCAGATTGAGATTTCGCCCGAGCAACAGGCGCGTCTTATTCAGGATGCGAGGCGGCAAGCCAGTTTCCAGCCGATCACAGTTCGCAGCGAGCTATCTTATGAAGATTTCTCCCGCCTTTCGGTTCTGGCGCCAAGTCTACCGGGACTGCAGGTCGAGATGGCGGCAACTCGGTCTTATCCACGCGGGCGTGATTTCGCGCACGTCCTAGGTTATGTGGCCAAAGCCAGCGAAACGGACCTTGAGCGCCTCAGCGAGGGTGCAAACGCTCAAGAACGCGCTGCTGTTCGCCGGCTGTTCAAACACCCTGACATGCGCACCGGCCGATCCGGCATTGAGCGCTTTGCCGAAGAGTGGCTGCGCGGCGAGGCGGGCTTCCGCAAGCTGGAAACCAATGCAGCCGGGCGTATCATTCGCGAGTTTGATGACCCAAGCCTGGCGCCGAAACCAGGACGCGATCTCTATCTGACCGTCGATGCGGAATTGCAGAAATTCGCGATCGATCGGTTTGGAACTGAAAGTGGCGCAGCGGTCGTGCTGGATATCGAAACCGGCGATATTCTCGCCTTCGTGTCGACCCCGGCTTTCGACCCGAATGATTTCGTGAATGGGATTTCGTCTGCTGATTACGCTGTGCTGCGCGACGATGTCGAATACTCACCGCTTTATCACAAAGCCTATGACGGCACTTATCCGCCGGGGTCAACCTTCAAGATGGTGGTCGCGGCGGCGGCGCTCGAAGCTGGCGTCATCGATCCAAATGAGCGCGTCTATTGCCCTGGGCATTACCGGTTCGGCAACAATACGTGGCACTGCTGGAAGCGGCGCGGCCATGGGTCTGTGAACATGCACTGGGCGATTAAGAGCTCTTGCGATGTCTATTTCTATGAAGTCGCTAAGCGCATGGGGATCGAGCATCTTGCCGATGTCTCTAAGCGGTTCGGCTTTGGTCAACGCTGGGAGCTTGGTTTGACCGGCGGGCGCAGTGGTGTTGTCCCCAATGATGAGTGGAAGCGCGCGGCGCGCGGCGAACCTTGGTATGAAGGCGAAACCCTCAATGTTGGCATCGGGCAAGGTCAAGTGTCGACATCGCCGCTGCAGCTCGCGGTTATGTCAGCGCGGATTGCGGCTGAGGGACGTATCATCACGCCGCGCATCATCGGCGAAGGTCCGCGCCCGGAGAATGATATTCCATTCGACGCGCCGCTGGATCCTGAATTTATGAAGCGGATGAAGGCCGGTATGTATGGCGTGACGTCAGAAGCCGGGGGCACCGCGCTGCGCTCTGGCGACCTTGGCCTTGGTGGGCCTCGCCTCGCGGGTAAGACGGGCACCTCACAGGTCCGGCGCATTTCGGCGGCTGAGCGCGCTTCTGGTATTCGCGACGGCGATGACATCGCCCGCCGACTTCGGGATCACGCACTGTTCGTTGCTTACGCGCCGCATGATGATCCAAAATACGCCATTTCGGTGATTGTTGAGCATGGTGAGGGAGGCTCTAAAGCAGCCGCGCCTGTCGCGCGTGACATTCTTGCCGAAGCGTTGCGACTCGATTCTAGAGGCGCGCCGACCTATACGCGAACCGCATCATTCGGTGGGAGCGGCGGCACTGGCAGCGGAGGCCCGTAGCGTGGTCACCATCCGCTCAAATACGCTCGACTTTTCGCGCCGGTCTTTGCTGACTCAAGTCCAGTCTTTGCCCTGGGCCTTACTCTTGATGATTTGTGCGATGGCCATGATTGGTGTGGCGATCCTACATTCAGCGACATTCACCAATCCCGAGGAAGCTGGATTGCCCATTCGGCACGCAGCGCGTTTTGCGATTGCATTTGGAGTGCTTTTGGTAACAGCGCTTGTTCCCATTCGATGGTGGTTTTGGGCCGCATGGCCGAGTTTTTTAGCGACAATCACACTACTTGTCGCGGTCGAGTTTTTTGGCTCAACAGCTGGCGGAGCTCAGCGCTGGTTACAGATTGGCCCGGTGCGAGTGCAACCATCAGAGTTCGTCAAAGTTACGCTTACGCTGGCGTTGGCGGCATATTACCATAAACGTTGGAATGACTACTCGGGTGGGTTTCTGATCCATTTGCCTGCTGTGGCTTTGATTCTGTTACCGGCTGCCTTGATCTTTCGCCAACCTGACTTTGGAACGACACTCGCTCTGTTCGCATCTGGTGGCATATTGATTTTCTTAGCGGGCTTGTGGTGGCGCGTGATCATGGCGATAGGGGTCGCGGCCATTGCCAGCATACCAGCGATATACTTCTTCGTTCTGCAAGACTACCAGCGCGAACGCGTGGACACCTACCTTGCCCAACTGACCGGCCAGTCGGTAAATGTGATGGATGACGGCTATCAGATTGAACAGGCTAAGATCGCAATTGGCTCAGGTGGAATGACGGGCAAAGGCTATATGGAAGGCACGCAGTCACAGCTGGATTACATTCCAGAACAACACACAGACTTCATCTTGACGGTGTTGGCCGAAGAGTTCGGTTTTCTGGTGACAAGCGGTGTTTTGATTCTCTGGATGCTGATTTTGGGGCTAGGACTGGCCATTGCGTTAAGGGCGGCAAGCTTGTTTGCGCGGTTCGCGGCCGCAGGGGCTGTCGCAACGGTGGCGTTCTATATCCTGTTCAATGTGGCCATGGTTCTAGGCTTGGTGCCGGTGGTTGGTGTACCGCTTCCCCTGCTGTCTTATGGCGGCAATGTCATGATCACCACCGCAGCCTGTTTCGGCCTGGTCGGGGCCGTGCATCTCGGTCGAAAGGATCCGCTCAGTTCGAGCGCCTAATCAACGAATCTTTCGATAGATAATCTTTCCTCGAAATCCAGTCATCGCGTTGATTTTTGCTGCTTGAAGGCTAGTGTTCGGCCAAAATCATTCCCTGGGAGGAGATATTTATGGCAGCGATCGGTCGTAAGACAGATACGTGGGGCTCGCGCTTTGGATTCATTATGGCGGCGGTCGGATCGTCCGTCGGCCTCGGAAACTTCTGGCGCTTTCCATTCACAGCGGGCGAGAATGGCGGCGGTGCGTTCATCGTCATCTATCTCGCATGTGTAATCCTATTCGGTTTGCCCGTTTTGATGGCTGAATACGGCATGGGACGGAAGTCAGGCATGTCTGCCGTGGAAGGCATTCACTCCTTGGCGCGCGCGGAAAGCAAAAGCGCGAACTGGGGTTTCGTGGCCTGGGTTGGGTCCCTCGCAGCTTTCTTCATTCTGACCTTCTATGTGGTGATTTCAGCCTGGGTTATTGCGTTTATACCGCAAGCTTTTTCCGGTGCGTTTGAAGGGTTCACCGCAGAGTCTTCGGGGGCGAACTTTGGTGAAACTATAGGTAATCGCAGCTTAATTCTATGGTGCCTTGGGGGTTTCATTGCGGCGAACACATTCATTGTTGCCCGTGGCGTTAAAGGCGGTATCGAACGGGCAGCGACGATCCTTATGCCTTTGTTCTTCGTGCTTTTGCTGGGCATTGTCGCGTTTGCGTTGATCAATGGCGACGCCGCGAAAGCAGCAGCGTTCTTGCTGCAACCTGACTTTAGTAAAGTGACGTTCAGCACGTTTCTCGCGGCAGTTGGGCAGGCCTTCTTCTCAATCGGGGTCGGTTCGTGCTTGATGATCACCTACGGCGCGTATCTGTCTCGCGAAACGAATATTCCGAAATCGTCGGCGATTGTTGCCAGCGCCGATACGATGGTGGCCTTAATTGCAGGATTTGCGATTTTCCCAATCGTTTTCGCTTTCGGAGCTGACCCAGCTGGTGGGCCCAGCTTGTTCTTCGTTTCCTTGCCAATCGCGTTTGGATCTGAAGCCATGCCGATGGGCAATCTGATTGGTGGGGCCTTCTTCACGCTCGCTTTGTTCGCGGCGCTAACCTCGTCCATCTCATTGATGGAAGTTGGCGTTTCCTGGCTCGAAGAACGCCAAGGCGTGAACCGTTGGGGCGCCGCGCTCGGAGTTGGATTCGTCCTGTTTATGATCGGAGCGGGTTATGTCTATTCGGCCGATTATATCGACTTTGCGGATATGATCACAGGCACGATCATGCTGCCGCTTTGTGGACTTCTAGTCGCTGTGTTCTCGGGCTGGGTACTGAGCCGAGATATGCTCACATCGGAGTTCGGGGAAGGGACGGTCATGAACCTTTGGCGGTTCGCGGTGCGCTGGATCGTGCCGCCTGCGATTGGTGTGATCCTCGTGTTTGGCATTCTCGATAAATTTTAGAGAATTGCAGGCCTGAAACGAAAACCCCGCCTCAGCTTTGAGGCGGGGTTTTTCATTTTGGGACCAATGGAAGGCTGCTTGCTGAATTGGCGGGCGCCGTGAAGGCCCGGTCAATTCGCTTTAAAGCGTCGTCCAAAGTCGCGTGTGCTGCGGATCAGTTTGTCGACTATTCCAGGCTCGAGGCTAGAGTGACCGGCATTGGGGACGATATCGAGCTCAGCGCCTGGCCAGGATTTCTTGAGGTCCCATGCCGACGATAGCGGTGTGACGACATCATACCGCCCGTGAACGATCTTGCCCGGCGTATCACCAAGCTTCTTCGCCACCTGGTCGAGCAGCCAGCCATCTTTTTCAAAGAAGCCCTTATTGACGAAGAAGTGGCATTCGATGCGCGCAAAGGCGTCGGCAAAGTCATCTTCTTCAAACCGCTTGGGGCGGCTGGTCGGGCCCTGGATTGTGATCGTCTCGCCTTCCCAGCAGGCCCAGGCTTTCGCTGCTTTACGTCGCTCGGCCCGGTCATTACCTGTTAGGCGTCGATGAAAGGCGTGTAAGAGATCACCGCGCTCAGCCTCAGGAATCGGTTCGATATAGCGATCGTAGGCATCGGGAAACAAGCGGCTGGCGCCTTCCTGATAGAACCAACGAATCTCTGCCGCCGTGAGCAAGAAAATGCCCCGCAAAATCAGTCCAAACACGCGATCTGTATGTGTGACCGCGTAGGAGAGGGCGAGCGTCGATCCCCAAGACCCTCCAAACAATACCCATTTTTCGATCCCGAGATGCTCGCGCACGGCTTCCATGTCGCTGACGAGGCTCCAAGTATCATTCTCGTGCAATTCTGAGTGCGGGGTCGACTTTCCACATCCGCGCTGGTCGATCAGGATGATGCGATAGATTGTCGGATCGAAGAAACGGCGCATTTCAGGGCTCGACCCGCCACCAGGCCCGCCATGAATGCCAATTACGGGAAGTCCGTTCGGATTGCCCGATTCTTCCCAATAGATCTCGTGCAGGTCGCTGACACGTAGGAATCCCGACCGACGTGCATCTACAGGTGGATAAAGTTTGAGCATTTTACGCCTTTGTTCACGACCTCTTCACCTATCGACAGTTAGCTTATGAATAAAGGGTATGGACGGCGATTTTCTCATCTGTATGTGTTATTGCAGGTGAGGGATGTTTTAGCAGGTGAGAAACCCGAATGCGTAGTGTACTTGTTTCCATCCTTCTCGCGGCGGGCCTGACGGGCTGCGCAACCGTCTCTATGGTTGCTTCAGAAGCAACAGTGGAAACAAATCTTTCGGCCTCAGAAAGCAGTCTACGCAAGGTTTCTGACGCTTATACCGATCTCGCTGAACGCAAGCTTTGGGTGGAAAAAAGCGGTGGTTTGCTCGGTTTTGCCCGCGTATTAATGGACGGCGCGAGCGACAAGGATGGCTCTGAAGAGGGAACATACTTGGCGCTTGTTCAGACAGAAGCGCCGACGGAATCGCAACAAATCACTTTTGTGAAGACCGACATTGAAAGCGCTGCGCATGGTTTAGATGTGGCAACCATGGAAGTTGAAAAGCTGTTCGGCGAAGGGCTTACAGCGAAAGCCTTACGGGCCGATCTTGTTAGCTATGAGAGCGCTTTGGTGACAGCTAAGAAAGCGCGCCGGACTTTTATCTCGACGATTGCAGGCCTTGATACTGAGGATGTGAACTTCGCCTCATACGCGCTCACAGACCTTGATCTCAGTATCGACAAAGCGCGAGATGCTGCAGACAAGCTTGCTGACTATGCAGCAGAGCGTAAACGCGAAGAGTCGCTCTCTTAGAGCGCTCCCCGCATTCCAATTTTTACTTCAGAATCGGCATGGCACGATCAAGCTGCCAGGCTCGTTCCATAATTTTCGATAGGTGCTCAGTTCGATTGCGCGTCACTTCTGGCGTCCACGCGACCTTGTCTTTGATGTCGCGGGTCAGCGCAAACTCTGGATCACCCTGTTCGAAATAAAGGTCTCGTTTCTCATCAAATGACAGATTGTCGGCTTTTTGGTTGAGCGCGGACGAGAGCAGTGCGAAATTGCCGATGGTGTCGACTAGGTCGCGATGAACTGAGGTGTTCGGCCAGGCGTTTTTCCATGGCGATTCTGCTGGTAGGTTCTTTGGTAGCACATGCTCAACAGTCGCACCGTCGCCTGGGCCGAGGGCTTTTCCGCTCTCGATTTCACCATTCATTCGCAGGGCAATTGCTCTGCGCTGTGAGAACGCACCGAACCGGCTGCGCAAGCGATTAGAGATCTCTCGGCGCTCTTCCCTCGACAGAGACAGGGGACCATTCTCTGCCAGGAGTGCTCGTGGATTGTCCGCATTGTCGGCGATCTTTTGATACCGCCGCTGCCGGCTGCGTTGATCGGTGATTGCCATCATCGCGCCGAAGGCGAACCGTTCGAGGCTTTTGAAGAAAGCGAATGCGTTTTCAGGGCTACCGTTGTGATTGACCAAGAACTTTAACGCTGGCGCACGCCACAATTGGTGATCGATGAGCCGCAAATGGTTGAGGCACTCATTCACCCGTTGGGTCATGTTCCCAAACTGGCCCTCGCCGGTTGAGATTGTGACATAGGCATCGACATAAGCCGGTAGCTCTTTGCCGAGGAATTGCCGCGCCCCGCCAGAGGTTTTGTTGATCACCGCCTTGCGGAACTCACTGGCACCTTTCTTGGCTTTCCGCGCATAGAGCGTGCTGATCTGATTGAGCAAATCGTCAAAGCCAGATCCACTCAGACGGGCCTCGTGCTCAGACCATTCGCGTGAGAATTGATTTGCTTCTTTCGGCGTTAGGTTCGCATTTTCGAGCAGGTCGGTCTTGATAATATCGTGAGAATTCGGGGCCTTACCCCGCGTGTTGAGGACCCGGAACACATTATAGCCCCCGTCCCAATCTTCGACGACGACTTTCACGAGCAAGATCCTATTGCGGATGGTTTCAGCCAGGGCGCGCTGCGAGTCTGGAGATAAATCGCGCACCGTCTTTTTGAAGTTCTCGAGATTGCGCTTCATCCGGCGCTGGCTCTCGCTATCATTCGGCTCTGCGTCCGAGCTCAGCGCCGCGCCAGGGGTTTGGATAGCTTCGCGAAAATAAGGTCCGTCAATATGGTTGAGCGAAATGCGCCAGGTTGGACCCCTTTTGGTGTCCATATCGGCGATCAGGGCCTGAATTTCGTCTTTTCGAGCTGCATCAGGCTCCATGTCCCGTAAGACGCTTAAGAGAATTGTCAGCGTCGTGAGGCGCTGTTGGCCGTCCACGATGAGAAACCGGTCGCCATCCTTCACAAGCACAATCGCGCCGATGAAGTGCTTTTCGCTGCTCTCACTTACGTCCTGTAAGTCAGATAGGAGCGCTTGCGCTTCATTGGCTTCCCAAGAGTAGCTGCGCTGATATGGCGGCATCGCCATTTCCATACCATTGCATAAAAGATCGGCGAGCGTGCTTTCTTGCGCGCGAAGGCCTTGTGTCATCTCAACTCTACTTTCTATTATCCCCAGCACCAAGCACTGGGTAGACTTCAACGGACCAGGCTTCAATTGAAACTCTCACAGAAATCATCCGGTTTCGACTAATCGTAGCGAAGAGGTCACACGCGAATGAAATGGGTCAACGTTAGGTGGAATGGGGGTGCTCGTGCTGGTTTGGTACAAGGCGATAATGTTCAACTGACAGCGGCTGAAGATGTGATGCATCTGCTCGGCGATCTCGATGCAGCGGCCAAATCGGCGGCGCAAGGCGAACAGGTAGCTTTGAGAGATGTGCAAATTATTCAACCCATTTTAAGCCCGCGAAAAATTCTTGGGATCGGCTTGAATTACGCGGAACACGCAAAGGAATCTGTGTCCTTCATCACGAATTCGGCGCCGAGCGTGCAAAAATGGTTCAATAAACAAGCGACTGCTGCAAATGGACCTTACGCAGATGTACATTTGCCGAGCGTCTCTGAGCAGTTGGATTATGAGGCAGAAATCGTCGCGATCATAGGCAAGACAGGGCGGCATGTGCCCGAAGACCGGGCCTGGGAAATGGTTGCAGGCCTATGTTGCGGCTGTGATTTTTCTGTTCGCGACTGGCAGCGTGCGAGCCAGACCATGATGATGGGGAAGGGGTTTGATACGCACGCGCCGTTCGGGCCGATGCTGGTGACGCCAGATGAGATCGAAGACTTTGGCGCGGTTGAAGTGAGCGGCTACGTCAATGGCGAGTTGCGTCAACGCGGTCATGCGCGTGACATGACGTTCTCTATCGCGCAGCAAATTGCGCACCTCACAGCCGCCTTCACGCTCGAGCCTGGCGATGTCATTTTTACGGGAACGCCAGCGGGTGTCGGCGCTGGGTTTGACCCTCCGAAATGGCTCGAAGCCGGCGATCGGGTTCGAGTTGAGGTGTCCGGCCTGGGACATATGGAGCATAAAATCGTGACGGAGAAAATGGTAACGGTTTTGCGTTAGGCCCTCCCCGCAGGAGATACATCATGCGATTGCCACTGCGTTCATTTCTACTCGGAACCGCCTTACTGCTTGCCGCGTGTGGAGAAACTTCGGAGGTTGGGGATGTTGATCTCGTCGTTGAGCCACATCAGTTCGTTCTGATCCCGTGCGGGCCGATTGCGGGTGAGCGCCCTTGTGCGCTTGCGGCGGTTGGGGGAAAGCGGATCCTATTTGGGGCGCCAGCAGGTGTCACCGCAACGCTATCACTCGACGACCTGAAGCTTTTAGACGCTGTGATGCTATTTTCGCTGCGAGCAAGCGATACCAACGGTCTGGCAGAAGTTCGTAATCGATCCTGGGAAGCGGGGCGCGCCGCGCCGCTGCTCGTTATTGGACCAAGCGGCGTCGATGCGTTCGTGGCCGGCCTTAACAAAGCTTACGAGATGGCGGATGCTTTGCGCATTGTCGAAGATGGAATTCCGTCAGGCGGTTATGATGCAGCTGTGCTCAGAACCAATTCGGGGCCTGAGCAGCAGACGGTCTTCAATACGGGGGATGTGGTCGTGATGCGTACATCTGCGGGGTATTCGATCGACTATCTGGAAACGACAAATGTTTGGCTCTCCAGCTGTAAGTCCGATATCGCGCCACCAGCGGACTTTTCGATCTTATGCGATCCAGACGCAGATACATATGCGTGGCCGCTCAGGCGCCCATTGTTTGTCAAACAGTAGCCCAAAAAAGCGACGGGGTCCCGCTTGCGCGGAACCCCTGTCTCCCCCGAGACGCCCCCATCCGGTCAAAAAGTGACCGTGGACCGTGGGTGTGTCGGGATCAGACCCCTTGCGTAGAAATCAACGCCTGACCTGTCAAACCAAAGACTGCGCGAAGCGGGTGATAAATCCGAATGAACACAAGACTGTGGCCTGGGGGTCACGTTGAGGCTTGACGGGAGCTTAAATCTAAAATAGTTAGGAAGTTAACTAATAATATGATTTAAGGACATTGATTATGATTAATCGGCGAACTTTGCTCATCACCGGAGGGGCGGCAGCTCTAATCGGAGGGGTTGGCGTTGTCTCAGCTGCGAACGGACCTGGGCTTGCAAAAGCGCGGGCGCCTTGGAAGCGGGCAGGCGAAAGCTTAGGCGATCCGCGTCTCGATGCGCTAGCCTATGCGATCCTAGCCCCCAATCCGCACAATCGACAGCCCTGGCAGTTTGATCTCGTCGGCGAAGACCGGATCGATGTCTATGTCGATCTAGAGCGGCGTTTGCCGCATACCGATCCCTTTGATCGTCAGATTACGATTGGGTTTGGCTGTATGCTCGAATTGCTCCGCATTGCCGCCGCTGAGCGCGGGTATCGGGCCGAAATCACTCCATTTCCGGATGGTCAGGCCTATCCGCGCCTCAACGGAAACCGGATTGCGCAAGTGCGATTTTCGCAAGTCAGTGCGCTTGAACCGGATCCTCTGTTCGCCAGCATCCTCGAGCGGCGCTCCACCAAAGAGCCCTATGATAAAGGCCAGCCAGTTGCGCAGGACGCGATCGATAAGATCATTGCTGGCGCTGCTGGCATGCTCAACATCGGTGGCACGATTGATTCGGCGCAGCGCGAGCGCATTATCGCGTTGGCTTGGCAGGGCTTCCAAATTGAGTTGGCGACCGACCTGACTCGCCGCGAGAGCGTTGACCTGATGCGAATTGGCAACCGCGAAGTGGTTGAGAACCCTGATGGGATCGATATGGGCGGGATTCAAATGGGGCTGTTCAAGATGACCGGGATCGTCAATCGCAAGGATCTCGATACGCCGGGAAGCATGGCCTATAATGAGGGCCTCAAAATGTACGATCCGATCATCCATTCGGCACAAGGATTTGTCTGGGTTAAGGCCGAAGAAAACACGCGTTTTGGCCAGTTAGAGGCTGGGCAAGCTTGGGTGCGGATGAACCTCGCGGCGCAGCAAAATGGTGTCTGCATCCATCCGCTCAGCCAGATCTTGCAGGAGTTCCCAGAAATGGCGGAACCATATGAGGCAATCCGTTCAGAACTTGGGGTTCAGGCAAATGGCGTGATTCATATGCTTGGGCGCGTAGGGTACACGAAATTCCCGGCTGCAAGCCCGCGCTGGCCGATTGAAAGTAAGCTGATAAACTCGGCCACATGAGTGATTCCAACCCAAATCGCCTAATCTTCACGCTGTTCAATGAGATTGGGATCATCCATCAGCTCAGTACTTCCAGATTTGCAAGGGTGCTCGCGCCTGATTTGAACCCGTCAGAGTTCGGTGTTCTGAATCATTTCGTCAGGCTGGGCGACGGCAAGACGCCGAGCTATTTGGCTAAGGCCTTTCAAATGACCAAGCCGTCTATGACGGCGATTCTGGCGAAGCTCGAACGCAAGGGTTATGTTGAGATTGTCGGCAGCCAAGAAGACCGAAGACAAAAAATTGTAACCTTGACGGAAGACGGGCGTGCGGCGCGGAGCAAAGGCATTAAAGCCATGAGGCCACTCGCCGATATCGTCTTGGAATCACAAGACCTTTCAGACCTCGAAGCAATCCTTCCAAAACTCCAGGCGTTGCGCGAATTCCTCGATCAGGAAAGAAATGCTGTGGACGGAATAAACTGATCTTGGCACGCGCCGCAAATCAGCCCTATTGCTACCAATTCGTTAACACTTGACGCCTATTTGTTAAGATTATCGTATTCACAGGGGCTGTGAGGAATGATCGCATTGGTCTTTATAGTGTATGCCTTGATGGGGGCTGGAGCCGGTTGGGCGCTGCATACATATGCTGCGATTGAACTTCCGCTCGCTATCTGTTCGGGCGCGATTATCACAGCGTTAATCGGCCAAGTGCATTTGTTTGCGTCGCGCTCTGGCAAGTCAGATGACCTCGCAAATAGACTTGAAGTGCTTGAGAGTTCGCAGCGCGACAATGCTCAACAAATGGATGTGGTTGAGGCGCGTACAGCCGCGATTGAAACCACGGTCAAACAAGAGCTCACAGAACGCCGCGATGCTTTGGTTAGCGAGATGCGCCAGCTTGAAACGCTGATTGAGCGCCTGTCACGCAGCTTCGAAACCAAGCTTGCCGATGCCGAAATCACCGGTGAAGTCGCGCCGCAAGATGATGCTGTCCTGCGCCGCGTGAAAGACGCGCTCGAAGATGGCCGCGTTGACCTGCATTTGCAGCCCATCGTGTCTCTGCCGCAGCGCCGGGTCTCGTTCTATGAGGGCTTTACGCGCCTGCGCGATCCTGACGGCTCATTGATCTTGCCAGCAGACTTTCTGGATGCGGCCCGCCGTGCGAACTTGTTGGGCGTACTCGACAATATGATGCTGTATCGCTCCGTCGAAGTTGTGCGCCGGTTGGCGGCACGGGATCGCCGCGTCGGTGTGTTTTGTAATGTTTCTTCGCATTCGCTTGAAGATCCGCACTTTTTCCCATTCTTCTTGAACCATATGGAGCAGAACCGGGATCTCGCCGGCGCGCTCATCTTTGAGATTCGCGCCAGCCGATTTGAGCATCGGTCGCGCCAGATGCGTGAGGCGATGGAACGTTTAACCGCGCTTGGCTTCCGTTTCTCAATCGACCATGCCGAGAGCATCGATATCGATCTGCCGCGCCTTCAGGATGCGGGCATTCGCTTTGTGAAATTCAATGGCGGGGACCTGATTGACCAGCTGCGCGATCCGTTTGGTCCGCGTCCGAACTCTTCTGCTGACCGCAAGATTGGCGGCGAAGAGGTGGCGGCGGTCTGCTCGCGCTATGGCGTCACTTTGATTGCTGAGAAGATCGAAGAAGAAGTGAGTGTCGTCGAGGTGCTGGAATACGGCATTCCTTATGGCCAAGGTCATATTTTCGGCGCGCCGCGCCCGATCAAGTCTTCGCTGATGGAAGAAACGGCGCCGCCAGCAGAATTGGTGCGGATGCTGACCTCGCGCGCATCTTAAGATTGACGCCTGGTGCGGCGAGACCTAACTCGCGGGCATGACAGCACCACACTTTCCGGGCGGCCTCGCCGCTATCTCCGATCAATATGATGCCATTCTCTGCGATGTCTGGGGCGTCATACATAATGGACGCTACGCTTTCGAAGAAGCCTGCGAAGCGCTCGTTCGTTTTCGCGATCAAGGCGGGGCGGTCTGCCTGATCACCAACGCCCCGGTCCCAAAGGACCAAGCGATCCGCCATTTCGACCCTCTAGGCGTGCCGCCGGAAGCCTATGATGATTGTGTCACGTCTGGCGATGCGACGCGCGAAGTGCTGAACCAGCGCGTCGGCGAAGTGTTTTGGCGCATGGGCGCGGATGAAGGCTGGGAGCACGATCGCTATCTTTATGAGGGCCTTGATCTACAGTTCGGCGATGAGCGCACGTCAGACACCGTTCTTTGCATCGGGCTTGAAGATCAGGTGAACGATCACCCGGATGATTACCGTGACCGACTCGCCGAAGCGGCGGACCGCGAGATGGAAATGATCTGCGCTAATCCTGACATTCGTGTGCGGATCGGCGACCAGTTGCACTGGTGCGCTGGCGCCCTCGCCAAAGTGTTTGAGGAAGAGGGGGGCAGGGTAATCTATCCAGGGAAACCGCACCGCCCCATCTATGAGCTTGCCTTGTCGAAACTCTCCGACCTTGGCGTCGAAGCGGCGCCTGAGCGGACCCTCTGCATTGGAGATAGCCCAGCGACCGACATGCGCGGCGCGCTCAATCAGGGGTTCCACGGGCTTTATGTCGGCACGGGCCTGAAAGAGCATGGCGCCGATTTCGAGCAAGAGGTGACAGATCTGCTCGAAGACTATTCGGTTGGAGCCAAATGGGCGATGCCGAAACTCTCCTGGTGACGAATCCTGAAACACACTGTAACACGCCGTGAACGATAATGGAGACGTATCCGCCATGACCTATAAAGAAGGCTACAAGTTCGAAGACTTGTCCGTCGGAATGACGCACCAGACCGTGCACACGATTACCGAAAACGACATCGACCTTTTCGCTCAGGTCTCGGGCGACCGAAATCCACTCCACATGGATGAAGAGTTTGCCAAACAGACCCAATTCGGCCAGCGCATTGCCCATGGCGCGCTGACCGCGAGCTATATTTCCGGCATTCTCGGCAATGACTTGCCGGGACCAGGTTCGATCTTTGTCGGCCTCAATATGCGGTTCCGTCGCCCGGTCTATATCGGCTCCGAAGTGATCGTGAAGGTTGAGGTCACTGAAATGAAAGAGCGCGGCAATCGAGTCACCTTGAAAGTCTCTTGCAGTGTTGACGGCAAAGCCGCGATTTCAGGCGAGGCCATGGTTATGGTGCCAAGCCGAGACGCATAATGACGGTAATTGCCCACTATAAAGACGTTCCGGAGACCGCGCGCGGTTTTTCCGTTGCCTTGGGCAATTTTGACGGCGTCCATGCTGGGCACCGGGCGGTGATCGAAGGCGCAGCGGCGGCAGGCGCGAAGCTCGGTATCGCGACTTTTGAGCCGCCGCCGCGCGCTTTCTTCCGGCCAGACGATCCGCCATTTCGGATCTATCGACCCGCCCGACGCAATGCCAGGCTCGCTGAGCTTGGAGCGGCCGCGATTTTCGAGCTTCCCTTCAATGCCGATATGGCTGCGATGACGGACGAGGCTTTTGCCCGCGATGTTCTGAAAGATGGGATTGGCGCCGCGCATGTGACGGTTGGATTCGATTTTCGCTTCGGACGCGGACGTATGGGCGACGCGGGCCGCCTGGCCTCGCTTGGCCGGGCTCTGGGGTTCGGTGTCACGATCATCGAAAAAATCGAGGCTTTGGGTGCGAAAGCGTCCTCAACCGCAATCCGAGAGGCTTTAATTGCGGGCGCCCCGGAAAAAGCTGCCGAGATTCTCGGCCATGATTGGGTCGTTGATGGCATTGTCGAGCATGGTGAAAAGCGTGGTCGCACAATCGGGTTCCCGACGGCGAATCTGCACTTGGGTGAGCTGATCCATCCTCGCCATGGGGTGTATGCCGTTCGCGCGCGTATAGCAGGTGAAACAGATTGGCGCCCGGGTGTTGCAAACTTTGGTCGCACCCCGACCACCGGCATTCGCGATCCGCTGCTTGAGACTTACATCTTCGACTTCGAAGGTGATCTCTATGGTCAGCAATTAGAGATTGCGCTCGTGCATTATTTGCGACCCGAGCTGAAATTTGATGTGCTGGATGATATGGTTGCGCAAATGCACCGCGATGTAGAAGACGCCCGTCTTCATCTGGCGGGATGACAGGGCTCACGACCCCTGCTAAGCGGCCTTCATGAACAAAGCCGCACGCATAATCATTATTCGAATTAGCGGCCCGGTCGTCCGCCTTTAGGGGCTCGCGGCCGGGGAGCTTAGCCCTTTCTTCACACGCTGATCCGAAGACGACTAAATGGCCGATACTGACAAACCGAAAAAACCTGAAAATCCCTACAAGGACACCTTGTTCCTTCCGACCACTGAGTTTCCGATGCGCGGCGGCTTGCCGAAAGCTGAACCCAAATGGATCGAGAAATGGGATGAGATGAAGCTCTATGAGCGGTTCCGCGCGGATGCGAAGGATCGCGGCGCAGAACCATTTATCCTGCACGATGGCCCACCTTACGCAAACGGGCCGATCCACCTCGGCACCGCGATGAATAAGATCATCAAGGATATCATTGTCCGCAATCACCAGATGCGCGGATATGATGCGTCTTATCTGCCGGGCTGGGACTGTCACGGGCTTCCGATTGAGTGGAAGGTCGAAGAACAATTCCGCTCCAAAGGCCGCACCAAAGATGATGTGCCGGGCGATGAGTTCCGCCGGGCTTGCCGTGAATATGCAGCAGAGTGGATCGAAGTTCAGAAAGCGGGCTTCCGTCGCTGCGGCGTCGAGGGCGAGTGGGACGATCCGTATCTGACGATGAACTTCAACTCAGAGGCCGCAACCGTGCGGGAATTTCTGCGTGTTGCAATGGGCGGACGCCTTGTGCGCGGCGCCAAGCCCGTGATGTGGTCCCCGGTTGAGCGGACCGCTCTGGCGGAAGCGGAAGTTGAGTATCACGATCGCAAAGTGCCTGTGATCTGGGTGAAGTTTCCAGTTACGAATGTCGAGGCGCTGGGCGCCTCTGAGGAACTCGCGATCTGGCAAGAAGCCAGTGTGGTGATTTGGACAACGACCCCGTGGACAATCCCAGCCAACCAAGCCGTAAGTTTTAATCCGAATATCAGTTACGGACTCTATGAAGTCCAAGGCGTAATGTCTGAGGAAGAGCTCGGATTTGCACCATACGCGGTAGCTGGTGAAAAGCTCATTCTTGCAGATGCTTTGGCTGAGGCAGTCATGGACGCTGCTAAAGTATCTGAATGGACTAGAATTCGCTCATTGGAACGACCCGCTCAAATCCGGGCATTATCGCATCCGCTCTCCGAGCTTGATCCGTTCTTCGCCCACGATATCCCCATGCTCGCCGGCGATCACGTCACGGCTGATGCTGGCACAGGTTTCGTGCACACGGCCCCTGCGCACGGGGAAGACGACTTCAATGTCTGGGTCGAGTCCGGACGCACGACCCAGCAAATCCGCCAAATCGTTGATCCAGATGGCTGCTATATTGAAGACGTGCCAGCCCCGCTCGGAGGTCTCGATATTATCCGCACTTCAGGCAAGAAACGCGGCGAGCAGGGCAAAGCCAATCCGGAAGTGATCAAGCTTCTGGCCGAGAGCGGAAACCTCTTGGCGCGCGGAATGACCAGCATTCGTGATGCGCACTCATGGCGGTCGAAAGCACCGGTCATTCGCCGGGCGACGCCGCAATGGTTCATCGCAATGGACACGCCGGGCAAGGACGGCTCACCTCCACTGCGCGAAATGGCGCTTAATGGGATTGAGCAGGCCAAATTCGTGCCGCCGACTGGCTATAATCGCCTGAAAGCGATGGTCGCAGATCGCCCAGACTGGCTGATCTCGCGCCAACGCAATTGGGGCGTGCCGATTACGCTGCTCGTCAATGAGAAGGGCGAGCCGCATACAGCTGCGCTGCCCGAAGAGGAAGCGGCGGCTGTGAACGAGAAAATCCTCGCGAAGATTCGCCAAGAGGGTGTTGAAGGCTGGTTCTCAGCAGACGTGTCCTTTTTCCTCGATGACCCGACGGGCTGGGATAAAGTCAATGATGTGCTGGATGTATGGTTCGATTCAGGCACCACGCATGCGTTTGCCTTACGTGATCGCGGCATCATCGATGAAGAGACCGGCGTTGCTGACGTCTATATGGAAGGCTCTGATCAGCACCGCGGTTGGTTCCAGTCCTCCTTGTTGGAAAGCTGCGCGACGCGCGGAATGGCGCCGTTCAAACAAGTCGTGACGCATGGCATGATCGTCGATGGCGAAGGTAAGAAAATGTCGAAATCGATCGGTAATACGATCGATCCGGCAGACTTTGCCAAACAGTACGGGATCGAGATCCTGCGCCTGTGGACGGCCAGCGCGGACTATACAGAAGACCTCCGTATTTCCGACGAGATCATCAAAGGCGCGGTCGAGAATTATCGCCGCCTACGCAACACACTGCGCTATCTGCTAGGCGCGCTGGATGGCTACACACCAGAAGAAGCCGTGCTGCCGGTGGAAATGCCAAGCCTTGAGAACTGGGTTTTGCACCGCCTCGCGGAGCTCGATGATCTGGTGCGCAAGGCCTATCAAGAGCATGACTTTAAGCGCGTCATGTCGGCGCTGTTGAATTTCTGTTCGGTCGATCTCTCTGCGGTCTATTTCGATATCCGTAAGGACAGCCTGTATTGCGACGCGCCAAGCGACATCCGTCGCCGGTCTGCGCGTACGGTCATGGCGGCGATCCTTGAACGCTTACTCGGCTGGCTCGCGCCGATCATGCCTTTCACCACCGAAGAGGCCTTTCTGATCAGCATGTTCGCCGACCGGGCCGAGAGTGTGCACTTGCTGCAAATGCCGGAAACGCCGCTTGATTGGAAAGACGATGAGCTTGCTGCGCGTTGGGAGAAAATCTTCCGCGTTCGCCGGGTCGTCACGGGCGCGATTGAAGTTGAGCGCCGTGAAAAGCGCATTCGCTCTTCGCTAGAAGCCGCGCCAACCGTGTTCATCAAGGATGCCGATCTGATGGCGGCCTATGAAGGCGAGGCCGCGGAAGACATTTTCATTACGTCGCAAGCTAAATTGGTTGCCGGCGATGCACCTGCAGACGCGTTCAGACTGCCTGAAGAGGCCAGCGTCGCGGTCCTGCCTGGGCAAGCGAGCGGCGTTAAATGTGCGCGCAGCTGGAAATACTTCGATCCTGCGAGCGCTGATCCGGAATTCCCAGATGTAACGCCGCGCGACGCTGCCGCGATCCGGGAAGTCAGAGGCAAAGAATGACCAAGGCTTTCCGCTATACCTTGTTTTTCATGATCCCGGTCATTGTGATCCTGGATCAATGGTCCAAGTGGCTGGTTCTGAATGAGCCGACGTTCAATGCGCTTGGATGCCTCGATCGGACACAGCGGTGCGGACAGATTGAAGTCGTTTCATTCTTCGACCTGACCATGGTGTGGAACCGCGGTATCAGCTTTGGGATCGGTCAATCAGAAGGGCTGATGCGCTGGGTCTTGGTGCTGATGACCACGGCGATCGCGATTGGCTTCACGGTGTGGCTTTTCAAAGCCACGCGCCGTTTCACCGGTATTGCTCTCGCTTTAGTGGTCGGCGGCGCGTTCGGGAATGTCATTGATCGCGTGCGGTTTGGCGCGGTTGTCGACTTTTTCGACTTTAGCGGCATCTTCCGGCCATATTTTTTCAACTATGTGTTCAACGTCGCGGATGCCGCAATTTCTGTAGGAGCGGTCTTGCTCTTTGTGGACCAGTTCCTAATGTCGCGAGAAGAAAAAACGGCTGGGGCCGTAAACGAGGATTAGGCGAGGACGCCATGAAAAAGACAGTTATTCTACTCTCCGCCGGATTGGCAATTGGTATGTTAAGCGGCTGCACCTCTTTTGGCGGTAGCAGCAGCCCTGATGAATTCAGAGTGGTCAAGAAAGCGCCGCTCGTTGTGCCGCCCGATTACAGCCTGCGTCCGCCAGAGCCAGGCGCCGGACAACCGTTTGAGGTTGATCCAACGCGGGCGGGCACAGCTTCGGCTTTCGGATCAGACATTGGCCGAAATTCGAGTGCCTCTGAGCGCGCACTAGTCGCTGCGGCGGGCGCGAATGCAGTTAGCCCGGTGATCCGCCAACAGGTTGATTGGGAAGAAGCCCGTATCATTCGCAAATCGATCAGCGTTTCTGACCGGGTTATGAACTCGGATGGATCGGAAAATGAAACGCCGGACAGCGCCACTGGCGGTGAAGACGTGACCATCGAACGCGGAAGTGGTGAACGGCTGAAACTCCCAGGAACTTAAACGTTCGGGTAAAACCATTTGAGGGACGCGCAAACGGAGAAGCGAATGAAGTATTGGATTTCCGGCGGTCTCGCTGCCCTGACATTGTCAGGCGGGCTTAGTTTCGCCGATAACACAGCGGACGCTTGGGCCCCAGAGACGTTCAAGCTCAGCAATGGGATGGATGTTGTTGTGCTCCCGGACCACCGTGCCCCGGTTGTTACCCATATGGTCTGGTACAAAGTCGGCGCGGTTGATGAAGACCCCGGCAAATCTGGCATTGCTCACCTGTTTGAGCATGTGATGTTCAAAGACACTGACGATTTGGAAGATGGCGAGTTTGACTCCATCGTTTCCAGCCTGGGCGGGCAGCACAACGCGTTCACTAGCTGGGATTACACGGCTTACTATCAGCGCGTTGCGAAACAGCATCTCGGCCAGATGATGGCGCTTGAAGCCGAACGTATGACCGACCTGATCATAGATGAAGATCCAGAAGGCAGTTTCATCACGGAGCGCGACGTCGTTCGGGAAGAGCGCCGCCAGCGTATCGACAATAATCCAGGTGCGGTCTTGCAAGAGCAAGTCCTGGCGGAGTTTTGGGACGGCCACCCCTACGAGATTACCGTGATCGGCATTATGGACGAAGTTGAGGCGCTGACGCCTCAAGACGGAATCGACTTTTATAAGAAATACTATTCGCCGGAGAACGCGATTTTGGTCGTCGCCGGTGACGTATCCGGCGACGAAGTCCGCACGCTTGCTGAAGAGCATTATGGACAGATTGAGCCTTCTGGCCTGGTCGATGGCTCGCGCAAGTGGGCTGAGGTAGAGCCGCTCACCGAAATCCAAGAGATCACGCATAGCGATCCGAAAGTGCGACAACCGGTTTGGTATCGTTACTATAATGGCACCAGCCAAAGACGAGATCCGGCATTTGCGTACGCGCTCGACGTCGGACTTGATGTGCTTGGCGGCGGAAATACCAGCCTGCTTTATGTTGCGCTGGTCGAAGAACAAAAAGTGGCTGTCAATGCAGGCGCCTTCGCATGGACCGGACTTCATGATGATGGGCCAGCTGTGCTCTACGCGACGCCGAGCCCAGGCGTGACGATGGAAGAGCTGGAAGCTGCTGTGACGGCAGAACTCGCCAAACAGCTAGAAGCTGGGTTCTCGGAAGAAGACGTAGTGCGTGTGCGCAACTCGAAAGCGGCGGAGGCGATCTATGCCCGCGATAGCCAGCAAAGCATGGCGAATTTGTTCGGGAGCTGGCTCGCGATTGGCGGCGATATCGACACGCTGATGAGCTATTCTGACGATATTCGATCTGTCACAACCGAACAGGCGCTTGCCGCTGTGCGGTCGGTTTTCGCGGACGATAACAACTATATTGAGGCACAATTGCTGCCAGAAGACGGGGAGCTCTAATCATGCGCAGCTCGATACTTTTTGGCGGCGCAGCGTTCGCTGTAGCGCTTTCAGCCTGCACCCCTGCGAATCAGGACGACACCAACACCGAAATCGATGTGGCCGCCCAAGGCTTCTTCGTTGAAGTTCATGATGGTGAGTTTGCGACAATCCAACAATTCACAACGCCAGGCGGCGTGTCCGTTTGGCTCGTCGAGGAACCCTCTATTCCGATCTTGTCGCTGCGCATGGCGTGGCAAGCGGGTGAGACCAATGATCCGGAAGGCCTGGAAGGGCTGACCAATGCAATGGTCTACCACATGAATGAAGGGGCCGGAGAGCTTGATGCCCAAGCCTTTTTCAAGGGAATGGAAGAGCTCAATATGAGCTTTTCTTGCGGCGCTTCGAACGAGAGCACGTACTGTAACGCTTCCATGCTCACCGATAATGCGGACGCTTCGTTTGACATGATCGCGCTCGCTTTCGCAGAGCCACGCTTTGATGATGGGCCATTTGAAAGGTTCAAGCGCGAGCAGGAAGTTAGCCTGCAAACCCGTGAGACGAACCCGCAATACCTCGCAAGCCGAGCTCGCGCCGATGCATTGTACCCGGATCACGCCTATGCTCGGGAGACCGATGCTGAGAGCCTTGCTGCGCTGACACAAGACGCGATGCGTACGCAAAAAGATATGTTGATGGTCCAGGACGGCATGCTCGTCACAGCCGTCGGCGCAATGTCACCTGAAGAGCTTGCGCCGCTGATCGACAAAGCGGTTTCGGGCCTACCTGAAACAAGTGAGACTGCGGAGACCAGCGATGTTGTGCTAGCTGCGGCCGCGACCGCACCTGTGGTCATTGAATTACCGCAACCGCAAAGCCTCGTCACATTCGCAGCACCGGCGATGACGCGCGAAGACCCAGACTTCTACACAGCGGTTGTGCTCAACTATACCTTTGGCGGCGGCGGGTTTGAGAGCCGCCTGATGAAAGACCTGCGCGTGGCGAAGGGCCTGACCTATGGCATCTACACACAAGTCAGCAGTCAGGACAAAATCCAACTCTGGACGGGTGGTGGTCAGACCAAGAATGAAAGCGCGAGCGAGTTTATCGCAGGCATCAAAGAGAACATGTCCGCCATGGTCGCCGAGGGCATGACCGAAGAGGAACTCGCAGCTGCGAAGGCCTATCTTACTGGCTCGTACCCGCTCGGATTTGACTCGAACGCCAAGATCGCGGCCCGGATGATGGGCGTGCGCCTGGACGAGTTGCCCGTCGATTTCTTCGACAAACGCAATGCCATGGTCGAGGCCGTGACGCTCGAAGATGTGAACCGAGTTGCCGCCGAATATCTCAGTCCTGAAAACTTCACTTTCATTGTCGTTGGGCAACCTGAAGGCCTGGACGGGTAAGTCTTGGCGGGGATCGGTCTATCGAAAGAGGCGCGGGACGGGTCCTTGCGCCTCTTTGTCATTCTCGTGCCCATGACGATCTTCGTCAGCGCGGCCATTGCGAGCCTCGTTAATCTCGAAGGCTTCTTCGCGGTCGCCAAGGCGATGAACGATTGGATACTTGCTACGTTTTCGAGTTTGATTTCTTGGGCTGTATTCGGGTTTGTGTTGACCTGTATCGCCGTCGTCGTCTCGCCCTTAGGGCGCGTCACGATCGGTGGGGTCGGGGCTCAGCCAATTTTAAAGCCATGGAGCTGGTTCTCGATCACACTCTGCACGACGATTGCAACAGGCATCTTATTCTGGGCAATGGCGGAGCCGCTGTTTCACTTGTATGACCCTGGCGGAGCCGGGCGGGGCATATCCGCCGCGAGCGCTGAGGCGCAGCATTTCAGTCTCGTCAGCCTGTTCATGCATTGGACAATTTCGCCCTATGCTATCTACACGGTGGCCGCGCTGACTTTTGCGCTCGCCTATCATAATTTGGGTAAGCCTTACTCTGTCTCTGGCCCATTCGTTGCGCTTTTGGGGCGGCCGTTACCAAATGGGTTGGCCGCTGTGCTTGATGCAGCGATTTTGCTCGCGCTGGTTATGGGCATGGCGGCATCACTGGGCGCCGGCATGCTGCTGCTTTCTGGTGGGATCGCAGATGTCACCGGATTGCCGAATGGCCCGCTCTCTTTGGCCTTGGTCGCGATTGCGATTGGCTTTGTCGTGTTGATCAGTTCGCTGACCGGGCTGATGAAGGGAATCCGGATCTTATCCGTCACGAACATCTGGTTCTTTTTCGCCTTTATTGGCTTTGTCATCATTTTCGGGCCGACTGGAGATATGTTCGGGCAGGGCAGCCAAGCTCTGGTGAGTTATGCCAGCGAGTTTCTCGATCGTTCTCTGATGATTGGCGCGGCGAGCGATGATCATGAATGGGCGAAGAGCTGGACCACGTTTTATTTTGCCAACTGGCTCGCCTGGGCGCCGGTCACTGCGATGTTCTTGGGCCGGATTGCAAGAGGGTACTCGGTTCGCGCTTTTGTCTTGGTCAATCTAGTACTGCCGGCCTTGTTTTCGATGGTCTGGATGAGCGCCTTTGGGGTTTTCGCTATGGATGTGGACCTTTCACAAGGCGGCGTGCTGAAAGAAACCCTTGATGCAAATGGACCAGAGGCGGTGATGTTTCGCGCACTGGCGGAGATTCCCTTAAGCGCCTTGATGATCCCGATTTTGTTGCTCCTATCCTTCGTGTCCTACGTGACGGCGGCGGATAGCAATACCGAAGCGATCTCTCAGATTTGCAAGACGCACTCGCACGCAATGACCGAAGCCGATGAGACGGAGCCCAGCGCGCCGCGGCTCAAGATCTTATGGGTGATCCTGCTTTGCTTACTCGCCTGGATCATGGTCGCGTTCAGCGGCATCGACGGCGTGCGCATGCTTTCAAATGTTGGCGGATTACCGGCTCTGTTTGTCGTGCTTGGCCTACAGGTCTGTTTGTTGCGAATGATGTCGCAGGCAGAATCGCTGAACAAGCAGCCGCAAGAGCTTGCTCAAGCGTCCATCAATAGCTGAAGCTCGCTCGCAATCGCGGTCAGGCTTTGGCGGATGCGCTTCAAGCCGCCTCCACGCCCGCGATGGATTACCAAGCGCTGCCAAGGCAAATCATCCGCGTCGGCGCCGCGAACCACCAAGTGACCTGACTTGGGCAAAGCGTTCGCCAAGAGCGCTTTTGACAGGGCAAAACCCGCTTGCTGATCAAATGTGCCGTTCCGCGCATCCGCTTCAAAATTGGACTGTTCCGATCGGCCGACCGCATTGAAGAGGACGGAGAGATCAGGCCGCTTCTCGTCGCTGATCTGTTCTTGGATGACCTGATTGAGCAGTTTCACTCCGCGCAGCGAATAAATGTCTGGATGCATCGGAGTCAGGACCCGATCAGCTGCCTCTAGGGCGCAACGGGTTAAAAAGGTCGCGTTCGGATTGGTGTCGAAGACAATGAGATCATATTCGCTCCGATAATAGTCGATCATCCGCCGAAAATTTGCGCCGACAATCGACAGCGCATCGGGGCTGCTCGCGAAGGCATATTTCGAAATCTCGAACTGCCCTGAGATCAGGTCAAACCGGCCTTCGGGTGCGCCTTTTCCGGTCAGCAAATTATGCGCAATGGTTTCGCGGCCAACCGCGTCAAACGGCTCAGTGTTGATGCTCGACCAGCTTTCACTTGGTGAGGTCATGTCATAGGCGTGCAGCCGCGAGCGTTCGAATAGAGAGATAACCGACTTATCGCGTCCGGAGCTTGCGTCGGCATACTCCATATCGAAGAAGGTCTCGGTCAAATTGTATTGCGGATCGAGGTCGATTAGGAGCGTGCGCCCACCAAGGCTGGCATGCCAGGCCCCAAAGACCTGACTGGCAATCGTGGTCTTACCGACGCCGCCTTTGAGGTTCATCACGGAAATGACCGGGCAGCGGCGCTCATAGCGTTTCTTCACGACCTCGACGAGCCGCTCCAACGCGCCCTCATCGCCGAGAGAATCCGTTAGCTGATCTGCCAAGGCGGATTTGAACTGTTTCGAGAGGCGCGCATTGTCGACGCGGATTGGAAATAGTTTGAGCCCTAGGCGTTGTGCGCGTGACAGCTGCGCTTCAACCGCCTTTGACCGGATCGATGAGGCTGATACCAGGACCACCATGCCAAACGCGCTATCAATCGCCTCGTTGACCGAGTCAGGATCGACGTCTTTGCTGCCGGGCGGCGTATACCAGGTTGGGATCGAAGCGCGGCGCATCGCTTCGTGGACGTGTAGAACAGAATCCACATCACGATGACCATGAGCAATAAAGAGCTGCGACATACAAATAATCCGACTGGGAGGCGTTTTTCGTTTTGCTAGCGTGATTAGCCTGACTGCGCCACACTTTCATGTCAAATCAGCGGTCGGGCGCTTGATTGTCGATGATTGCCTGTGCATAAAGCGCGACCTTAAGGAGAAACCCATGACTTGGACGCCAAGCAGCTGGCGCGATCGCCCAGCTAAGCACATTCCGGAAGACTATCCGGATCTTGACCATCTTGCCGATGTCGAGGCACGCTTGGCCGCGTTTCCCCCTTTGGTATTTGCAGGTGAGGTGCGGACCCTAAAGCAACGCCTCGCAAGTGTTGCAGCCGGCGAAGCCTTTTTGCTTCAGGGCGGCGATTGTGCCGAGAGCTTTAAAGAGTTCAGCGCTGACAATATCCGCGACACCCTGCGCGTAATGCTGCAAATGGCGGTCGTTCTGACCTACGCGGCGTCTAAGCCCGTGGTTAAGGTTGGACGCCTAGCCGGTCAGTTTGGCAAGCCGCGCTCCTCGCCAATTGAAGAGATCGATGGTGTAACGCTACCTTCGTATCGGGGCGACAATATCAACGGGATGGACTTTTCTGAAGCGTCACGGATGCCAGATCCGGAACGCTTGATCAAAGCTTACTCTCAATCTGCCTCGACGCTGAACCTCGTGCGCGCTTTCTCGCGCGGCGGCTATGCGGATCTCGCCAACGTTCACCAATGGATGTTGGGCTTCGTGGATCGGTCTCCTCTTGGCGAGCGCTATCGGGAGATGGCAGATAAGATTTCTGATGCGCTGGATTTTATGCGCGCTTGCGGCGTGACGTCTCAAAGCGTTCCGCAAATGGCGCAGGTTGAGGTCTATACCTCGCATGAAGCGCTGCTGCTTGGCTATGAAGAAGCCATGACGCGGATCGATTCCACGTCTGGCGACTGGTACGACACCTCAGCGCACATGTTGTGGATCGGTCACCGGACGCGCCAGGTGGATCATGCCCATGTTGAGTTTTGTAAGGGCGTCAAAAACCCGATCGGCATGAAGTGTGGTCCTGGCCTTGATCCGGACGAGCTTATTCGGATCATCGAAACGCTGAACCCTGAAAACGAAGCGGGGCGCATCACTTTGATCTCGCGCTTTGGCGCAGACGGTGTCGAAGAGGGGCTAACCCCACTCGCACGCGCTGTGAAAGCCAGTGGTCGCACGGTTGTTTGGTCGTGTGATCCCATGCATGGCAATACGCTGAAGACGGACTCCGGGTTCAAGACGCGTCCTGTGGATCGCATCCTGACCGAGGTTCGCGGCTTCATCGACGTGTTGAACGCAGAAGGCTGTGTCCCAGGCGGGGTTCATTTCGAGATGACAGGCCAAGATGTGACTGAGTGTATTGGCGGCGCGCAGGCGATTTCAGAAGCTGACCTGTCATCAAGATATCACACTCATTGTGATCCTCGTCTAAATGGCGAACAGGCTCTTGAACTTGCCTTCCTGATCGCAGAGAAGCTCCTTGAGATTAAGGACGCCTCCCCAATGCCTTCACGCGTAGCCGGATAAGCAGGATTTTTACCATGACCCAGCGGGCATGGCCCGCTTGGGCGCGGGCCTCTGAAATTCTAGACCTTTTGCGGCTGTCAGGGCCGATTGCGATCTCACGTCTATCGTGGATGCTGATGGGCCTGACGGATGCGATTGTGCTTGGCCAAGTGAAAGGCCAGGAGCACGAGCTTGCTTTCATCTTGAACTCTTGGCTGCCGATTGGCGTGGCACTTGGTTTTGGGATGGGCATCCTATTAGGTGTTCAAGTTCTGACCTCAGAACTCGTGGGGCGAGGCGAGGAACATTTATCAGGCCGGATCTTTCGGCGCGGCATGGCCTGGGCCGTTGGTCTCGGCATCTTGGTGACGGCGCTAGTCTATGTTGTCGCGACGCCTCTGTTCAATTTTCTGTTCGTTGAGATAAATCCAAACGAGAACATTAGCGCGTTGATGACACCGCAAGAGTTTGCGGATGAAACGGCACTGATCACTCGAATCCTAGCGTTGAGTCTCTTGGGGTTCATGATTTCGACCGTCTGTAGCTATTATCTGGAAGCGCTTCGTAGGCCGCTGATTGTAACGATCACGTCGTATCTCGGTGTTGGCGTAAATCTGATCATTGATCTCGCTTTGGTACTTGGATGGTGGGGCATGCCACAAATGGGCGGTGAAGGCGTTGCCTGGGCAACTGTCGGATCGCGCTGGGCGATTACGCTGGCATTGATTGGATTTGTGCTTTGGCTCACGCCAGCACTTAAACCCGCGGAAGCAGCTCCCAAAGATGAAGCCAAGCGGCAAATCAAAGTCGGTGGTGGCACAGCAATTTCCAATGTCGCCGAATGGGGCGGGTTCAATCTCACCTATACGATTGCGGCCTTTGTCAGCGTCGCGGCAAATGCAGTCTACGGTTATTCCGTCCAGGTTATGGGTTTTTGCTTCATGTTCTTCTTAGGCATCGGCACGGCCACCAGTGTGCGCGTGGCAGAGCATTATGGGCGCGGCGATATGCAAGGCGTGAAGGATGCGTCACGACTCGGCGTGGCAGCGACCTTCGTGCTTGGCTTGTTCTTGTCTCTTTTGATCTTGATCTTCCAGGATGGCGTCGCGCTTTTGCTCGTCAATTCTGAAGCTAGCATCGATGGAACCATGCTTGCGGTCGCGATTTCCAGCTTGCTGTTTTATACGGCTCTAGCAACGACGTTTGACGGCTTGCAGGCGACGGCATCCATGGCGCTGCGTGCGCAAGGGATTGTTTGGGTGCCATCAGCCATCCATTTGGCATCATTCTTCTTATTTATGATTCCGCTCTGCTACTTTATGGGCGTGACCCTCGAGCGGGGCGCGCAAGGTATGATGGAAGCGGTGACGATTACGCTATTGGTTGCAGGTGGCCTGCAATGGGCATTGCTGGAATGGAAAACGGCGCGCCGCGAAGTGCGACACGCCGTTTAATAGGATCGCTTTCGCGAGTGACCTTAGATGTCTTTGAGAGCACCAGCTGGTCGAAACGCAGCTGAAGTTTTCTCTTTGATTTTGATGGTCTCGCCAGTCGCTGGGTTGCGACCTTCACGAGCGCCACGCGTTTTCGCAACGAACGTCCCGAAACCGGCAATAGCGACAGAATCACGGCTTTTGACCGCGCCTGCAATTGAATCAAAAACAGCGTCCACAGCACGGCCTGCCTCGGCTTGAGACATGTCAGCTGCTTCTGCGACTGCTTTGGTCAGTTCACCCTTGTTCATTGGGCTCTCCCTTAGTTCAACGGCGGAAGTTGCCGTTGGGGGCATTGTTCATGATTCGAATTGGTCGTGAATCCCGAAAAGCCAATAAATACGGGCGATTCAGCCTTATTTTGCCAGAATCCACCCTTCTTCGGCGGTAATTCTGTGAATTTCTCTATCAGAAATTGATCTCGGCGGGCCAAACGACTCCGCCAATTGACCCGCAGAATCGAGCGATTCGAGGCGTTCAGAGAGCGTTTTGACCTGTATTTCGTCCAGGATTTCACCTGGTTTCGGGGTGACAGGCACCGTGCTGGGGTAGATTTCAGCGAACACACAGTCCGTGTTTTCCAGCAATTCTTGCGTAAGAGTCTGAAATCCCGTCTCGAAGGGCCATATTGCCGATCGGGCCAAACGGGCGCGTAAATATGAGACGGTAGGAATACCGAGCATGGCCTGCGACCCGACCGATCCCGCGCCTAGAAGTTGCCAGACCGATTTAGGATGCGCTTTGAAATTGGCTTTGATCCAGCCCTCACAAATGCGGTGCTCGGCGAGTGAGCCCTGAGAAGAGAAGTTTCCCTTTTTCATCAACAGGGTCGACGCGACTTTACTCTTAGGGGTTCCCCAAAATGGATGAGGGCGTTTTGAGATCGCGTCGTTCAGATCCGCAGCGAGCGCGAAGCGGCTATTCGAATTGTCATCACGTTCTGTGACTTTGGAGGCGAGGTGTTGGTGCATTGCGCGCCATGGCTCAGAGGTCTCGATGTCCAACCCAATCGCCTGGGCTGTGCCTGTCGGATAGCCCAAGGCGAAATCGAACCCGATCAAAATTCTGTCGCCGCGCGCAATCAAGCGCTCCGCAAGCTCTGCGATAACGGTTCTGGCCTCTAGCCGCGTGCGAGGGTTGGCGCTCGTAAATTCGAACTTCCGCCGCGAATCTCGAGCCCGCGCCCCCACCCAAATCGAATTCGCGCCGCTCACAGGCTTCGCAGCCGCACTCCAATCCACGATAATATAGGCGTCAAACACACGAGCCATGGATTAGAACGAGACGCCGGAGATCGGCTCAAGCAATTCGCAAATGAGGTCCGTTTCAGCGTGTTTCTTCTTTGTTGTCTCCAACGCGCCAGCTCGTGAGATCTGAAGTTTGTCCAGTTCGGCGGCCAAGAACTGACGGCGCGCTGCGCTGAGATGGTCGGGGACCGAAAGTTCTTTCTCGATCTCGTCGATTTCATCCCAGGTTTCGACGAGTGCGACGAGCGGAACGGTTTCTTCTAGAAAGTGTAGGTGAATGGCGCGCCTGAGGGGAATGTCGCGGATGTCGAACAGACGTTCTCGGTTGCGTTCATAGACGGCTGTTTCATCGAGCGCGGTTCGAAACAAGCGTTTGGAGACGCTTCCCCATTCTTCGCCAACGTCCATAGAGCCGAAAGCCCGATCGAGAACACGGTCTGCGGAGGTGAGGATTTCACCAAAAAAGCGGGCCGCTTCACGCTCTTTGCGTTTGCGGCCCAACCGGTCTTGAACGAGTTCTGCCACCATCGCGCCACCTGTCGCCAACAAGGCTCCGACAATCACCGCTAAAAGTGTGTCCAGGTTGTCGATATAGTCGAAAACAGATTGGCGCATGGTGGCGGTGTAAGGCTAGCTGAGTTTGACCAGCATTTTGCCTTTATTCTTGCCGGAGAAGAGGCCCATGAACGCATTCGGTGCGTTGTCGATGCCTTCCATCACGGTCTCTTCAAACTTCATTTGACCGCCCTTGATCCAAGTCACCATGTCGCGCTGGAATTCGGGAAGCATATCGGCATGTGTTGAGACGATGAAGCCGCGAATTTGCAGCTGTTTGCCAACAATCTGAATGACATTGTTCGGACCGGGGCGCGGCTCGGTGTCATTGTATTGTGAGATCATGCCGCAGATTGCCATGCGCGCCATCGGACGGGCACATTCAATAGCAGCCTGGAAATGGTCTCCGCCGACATTGTCGAAATAGACATCGATGCCTTTCGGGGCAGCTGCGCGCAGAGCCGCAAGCAGGCCTTCATAATTACCAGCGGCGCGGTAATCGACGCACGCGTCAGCGCCCAGAGATTTGACCAGTTCGCATTTTTCTTCTCCGCCCGCTGAGCCAATTACGGTGCAGCCCTTGATCTTGGCGATTTGCACGACAGCCGAGCCAACCGCGCCCGCAGCGCCGGATACGAAAACCACATCGCCTTCTTTCAGCTCCGCAACGCGGAGGATCCCGGCATAGGCGGTGAGGCCTGGCATGCCTGCAATCCCCAGAAACGCGCTGTCCGGCAGACCCGTATCGCCCGGCAGTTTCTGAGCCATCACGACTTCTGGCGCGGCTGTCCAAGCCTCGCGCCAACCCGCCATGGATTGGACCAAGTCGCCAACCGCATAGTCTGGATGATTAGAGGCGGTCACACGGCCAACCGCGCCGCCCTGAAGCACTTCGCCGATTTGGAAGGGTGGCACATAGCTTTCACGATCGTACATCCGTCCGCGCATGTAGGGATCGACGGACATCCATGAGTTTCGGACTTGGACCTGTCCGGCCTCTGGCGCTGGTGCGTCATTGCTGACCATCGCAAAATCGTCGGTTTGCGGTTCGCCCACCGGGCGTTTTGCGAGGGTCCAGTCTTTAGATGTTATCGCGGTCATGTGAGGTCCTTCCTGAAGGTTTTCCTAGCTATGTGGACGATACCGCTTGGGAAGCAAAGGGGCGGCTGAAAGATTTCGCAATGCCTTTTGATGGGCCTGACCGATAAGTTCAGTTGCAAGCAACGGGATCAAAATGCGATGGAGCGGTCAGAGAGTGGAGTAGACCATGCCAGCATTAAAGGCCGGACTTGTCGGCGCCGGAGTCTTTGGCGGATATCATGCCGGGAAAATTGCTGAGTCCGAACACGCGAGGTTTGTTGGCGTGTTTGACCCGGACCAGGATCGGTCTGCAAGCCTCGCTGATAAGCATGGCGTTCAGAGCTTTGCGTCCCAGGATGCTCTGTTCGGCGCCTGCGATGCGGTATTGGTCGCGTGCCCTGCGACCTATCATGAGGCTGTGGTACGCGCCGCCCTGATGGCAGATTGCCATGTGATGGTCGAAAAACCTCTGGCGCTGACCGGTCACGCCGCAGATCAGTTGGCGCAGCTGGCAGATGAGAAGGGCCTGGTCCTCCAGGTTGGACACCAAGAACGCTTTGTACTCGACGCAATGGGCCTGTTTGACATTGCCGAGGCACCGACACGAATTGAAGCTTGGCGTATGGGTCCGCCAGCACCAGATGGCCGCGCCGGAGATGTCTCAGTAATCTGGGATTTGATGACCCATGATCTCGATATGGTCGGTAAGCTGATGGGGCCTGCGCTCAGCGTTGAGGCCACTGGGCGCAGCGCTCATACAAATCATATTGATGAAGCCACAGCGCGTTTGAACTTTGCGGTCGGCAGCGCTGAAGTCACTGCAAGCCGCTGTCATTCAGAGCGTGATCGCCGCATGGTGCTGACCTATCCATCGGGCACGATCGCCATCAATTTCCTTACGCGCGAGATCGAGAATACAACACCATTTGAAGTCAGAGGGGACGTTTCTGACTCCATGCCTGATCCGCTGGGCGCAGCGGATCAGGCCTTTTTTACAAGTGCGCTTGGGGCGCGCCCTTGTGCGATACCGGGGCGCGAAGCTGCCCTTGCTGTTCATATGGCCGAGCAAGCAGAGCTGTCGGCCCTTCACACGATAGGAGCGTAAGCCGTGGCTTATTCTGACCCCCAATCATCTGCGTTGATCGAGCTTCCAGCCGATGCCCCGATCCAATTATTTGATCTGAAGACCCAGCAGGCTCAGATCCGCCCAGCGCTGGAACAGCGTTGGATCGATATCCTCGATCATGGCCGCTTCATTGGCGGACCTGAGGTCACCGAGTGTGAAGCGAAGCTTGCTGAGATCACCGGCGCTGCTGACGCCGTTGCGGTCGGGTCCGGGACGCAAGCCCTGGTTATGCCGCTCCTGGCGATGGGCATTGCCGAAGGCGATGCGGTCTTCATTCCTGGCTTCACCTACAACGCGACAGCGAACGCGGTATTGCTGTCTGGCGGGTATCCGGTGATCGTCGATATCGACCCGGACACATTCAATATGGACCCGGCTGACCTGGTCCGGAAAATTGACGCAGTCAAAGCTGAGGGCAAACTGACGCCGCGCGCGATTATGCCGGTCGACCTGTATGGTCTACCAGCCGACTATTCAGCTATTCAAGCGGTTGCTGATGCCCATGGATTGCGCGTGATCGCGGACGGCGCACAAGCCTTTGGCGGCAAAGATAATGGCCGCTGGGTCGGCAATCTTGCTGAAATCACCGCGACAAGTTTCTATCCCACCAAAACCCTTGGCGGCTATGGCGATGGCGGCGCGATCTTGTGCCAGGATACAGATTTCGCAGACCGTATGCGGTCAATCCGTTGGCACGGAACCGGCGACAATCGCAAGGAATCTGTTCGGGTCGGCATCAATGGCCGCTGCGATTCCATTCAGTGTGCTGTTGTTCTCGAAAAACTGACTCTGTTTGATGCGGAGCGCGATCGCCGGATTGCGGCCGCCGCAATCTATAATGAGCGTCTTGAAGGCGTTGTCGGCTTACAAAAAGCGCTTGAAGGCCAAGAGAATGGTTATGGGCTGTATACGGTGCGCGTGCCGAACCGTACGGAGGTTCGCGCCAAGCTTTCAGACGCCGGTATCCCAAGTGGCATCTATTACGATATGGCGATCCACCAGATGCCAGCCTTCTCTCATTTGGCGGAACCTGGAAGTTTGCCAGTCTGTGAAGCTGCGGCGGAAGAGTCTCTAAGCCTGCCAATGCATCCCTATCTCTCGGCTGACCAAGTCAACAGGGTGTGCGACGTCCTGATCGAAGAAGTGAAGGCTTAGGCTAGATTTCTTCTGTCAGTACGATCCCCTGATTGCGGACATTCCCAACCGAGGCGCCAACCGCCCAGGCATGCATGGCGTCGCTCGGGAACGGCTCATAGAGGTCTTCAACATCGCGAGACGAAGTGTCTAACCAGCGATCATAGTCGCTCGGGTCCAAGATGACTGGCATCCTTGTGTGAAGCCCCGCCATCAAATCGTTTGGTGTCGTCGTGAGGATTGTGAATGTGTCGATCTCTGAGCCATCAATCATTGCGCGATCCCAGAGACCTGCGAAGCAAAACCAGCGCCGGTTTCGCAGCCCAATCGCAAACGGCGTCTTCTTGCCCTTTGGGCCGGTCCATTCATAGAATCCGCTGACAGGGATCAAGCAGCGCTTGTGCCGGAAGCTCCCGCGAAACGTGTTCGATGTCGCCACACCTTCGCTTCGAGCATTAAAGGTGGAGAACTTCTTTTCACTAAGGGGTTTGCGCCACCAGCTCGGGACGAGCCCCCACATAGCGGGCGCAAGATGACGCTCGCCTCGCGGCACATGTTCGTCTTCCGTTGCAATGCGGACGATCGGCGCGATTTGCGTTGGTGCGATATTGTAAGCAGGTTCGGGGGGCTCGATGCCTGCATATTCAAACAGGTTGAGATAGGAATAGTATTCCTCCCAGGTCACGCCATGCCTGAAAAAGCGTCCGCACATGTTTTTGCCCCGAAACCCCTAATCCAGTGTCACGACCCGATTAGGGTTCATGATGCCAGCGGGATCAAGTGCTTTCTTGATCGCTTTCATGGCCTTCGTGGCTGCGACGGGGCGGATTTCTTCGAGTTCGTCGCGCTTCAGCCGTCCGACGCCATGCTCGGCGCTGATTGAACCGCCAAAGGCCATAGCTTGCGTGTGCACAATCTCGGTGATTTTGGTAGCGGAATTACTGAGTGCGGGGTGCGCCGCATTCTTAGGCTCGCAGGCTGAATAGTGCAGGTTGCCGTCGCCGACATGTCCAAACGCGACGATTTCAGCGCCAGGCGACAGGTCGAGAATTGCCGCCTCCGTGGCGTCCAGAAAACGCGGTATTTGCGACACTGGAACCGACACATCGTGATTGATTGACGTGCCAAAGGCGCGCTTTGAGAGCGGGATGCTCTCCCGGATGGTCCAGAAACTCTTCGACTGCGCGAGCGTTTCTGCGATCAGTGCATCCTCAGCAAGACCCGCTTCAAATGCTGATTCAAGCGCCTTTTCCATGGTCTCGCGCGCATGCGTATCTTTCGCCATTGAGACCTCGCACAGGACGCGCCAAGGCAGGTCTGATGGGTTTGGATCACGAACGTCTGGCATTTCAGAGCGGACCATTTCGATTGCATTAGCGGGGATGATTTCAAAGCTTGTAACCGTATCGCCAGCATGGTCGCGGACGAGCGCGAGCAATTCGACGACATCCTGCGCGCTCTTGCAGCTGATCCAGGCCGAGGTGCGCGCAACCTTTGGGAACAGTTTCAGGGTAGCTGCGGTGATGATCCCGAGCGTGCCTTCCGCGCCTGCAAATAAGTGTTTCAGGTCGTATCCCGTATTGTTCTTTCGCAGGCCGGAAAGCCCGTCCCAGATATCTCCGTTCGGCAATACGACTTCGAGTCCGAGGATCAGGTCACGCATCATGCCATAGCGCAGGACAGCAACCCCGCCCGCATTGGTCGAGATTAAGCCCCCAATCGTGGCGGTTCCCTCTGAACCCAAAGACAGCGGAAAGAGGCGGTTCGTCTGATCGGCAGCCTCTTGTGCGATAACGAGTGGCGCACCCGCTTGAACGATCATCGAGTTGTTGAATGGGTCGACGGCACGCACAGATTGCATGCGGCGCAGCGAGATGGTGATTTCCCCATGCGGCGTTCCAGCATCGACCAGCCCCGTATTCCCGCCCTGCGGCGTGATGGCGATCCTGTGCGTCGCGCATAGTTTTACGAGCGCAGACACGTCTTGTGTCGAAGCCGGTAAGGCCAGGAAGGGCGTGTTCCCCTGATAGGTGCCACGCCAAGGGGTCGAAACATCCTCCAGGCTTTCAGCGTCCATGCGCCAGCCTTTGTCGCCAAGTAAGTTTTTAGCGGCGTTCAGAAATTCAGCTGAAAGTTCCATATACGCATCTTAAGCCTATTTAGCGGCGCGCGTAAGGCGGTCATTTATCGCTTCGCCTAAGCCTTTGGTCGGTATAGGCGCCACGGCGATGCGCTCAAAGCGAGTATCAAGATCGCGTAACATCGCGAACAGGTTGGCGGCTGCTTCTGTTAGATCGCTTGTGGGTGATAAGTTGACGGTCGCCTCAACAGGACCAAATCCGAGGTAGGCTTCATCTGTTTTTGGAGCCTTTGCGTTCAAGCGGAGCTTCGCATCCGGGGCATAGTGGCGAAGCAACTGTCCTGGTGATTGCGGCGCATCCGGATTGAGCGTGGGCCGGATCAGCCCTGGCCAGATGTTTTCGATTTCGGCAGTATCCAGGCTTCCTGGACGCAACAGGGCAGGGCGATCGCCGCGGGCATCGATGATGGTCGACTCGACCCCGACTGCGCATGCTCCGCCGTCCAGAATGAGGTCGACCTCGTCTCCGATGTCTTTCAACACGTGCTCCGGCAGTGTCGGGCTGATCTTACCGCTTGGGTTGGCAGAGGGCGCGACAACCGGTCCGCCAAACGCTTCGATGAGTTGCCCGGCGACAGGGTGCCTCGGCATTCTCAGGGCGATGCTGTCCAAACCGGCGCGAGCGAGGTCCGATACCGACCCCGTTGCGGCAACCTCGACCACCACTGTTAGCGGCCCTGGCCAAAATGTTTCTGCAAGTATCCTCGCATTTGCGTGGAACACACCCTCGCGCCGCGCCATGTCCATCGAAGACACATGCGCAATGAGTGGATTGAATTGCGGTCGGCCTTTGGCGGCATAGATGCGTGCCACAGCGGAGTTGTCTGCCGCGTTTGCGGCCAATCCATAAACGGTTTCCGTCGGCATCGCGACCAATCCACCTTGACGCAGGACGGTTACGGCGGCCGGGATACTGTCAGCGTTGCCAGGAAGAATTTGCGCAGTCATGGCGCGCTCTTATGGTGGGGAAAGCTAAACCGCAACGCCAAACAGCCGTCCCACCAAGGCCGTAAGGGCCATAGCGGCGGCACCCCAGAACACAATTCGGGCGACTGCCTTTAACGGTGGCGCGCCGCCAGCGCGGGCCGAGAGCACCCCAAGCAACGCCAGACCAAGCAGGGAAGCGGCCGCAATTGCGGCCGCGACATGTTCGTGCGGTGCGGCGACCGCAACCAGGATTGGAAGCGCCGCACCAATCGTAAAACTGAGCGCTGAAGAGCCCGCCGCTTGTAGGGGCCGCGCTTTGGAGAGGTCCGAAATACCAAGCTCGTCGCGGGCATGCGCCTCAAGCGCGCCATGTTCCATTAGTTTGTCCGCAACCTGACACGCTAAGTCCTCTGTCAGCCCGCGCGCGATGTAGATCCGAGCAAGCTCATCAAGCTCGCCATCAGGATTGTCCAGCAGCGCTTTGCGTTCTGTCTCTAAATCGGCCTTCTCGGTATCCGATTGGGAGCTGACGGAAACATATTCGCCTGCTGCCATGGACAGCGCACCCGCAACGAGCGCGGCGATGCCTGCCAGTAGAATATCTTGCGCGGAAGCCGCCGCTGCAGCAATCCCGATCATCAAGCTTGACGTTGATAAGATGCCATCATTCGCCCCCAGCACAGCCGCCCGCAGCCAGCCAGCTCGGTGGATGTAGTGGAGCTCTTCATGCGCGCTGATGATCGTCATATGCGTCCTCTCGTGCGCAGCATTTGCTGCGCTTGAAAGGTCTTATAAACCGCAAAATGTAACAGCGCTAATTTGTGCGCGTCGCTTCAACGATGACGTCCACCGTGATGTCTTCTGAAACCCAGTCTGCATTGGGATCTGACGATTGTCCAAGATCCAGAGGCGTTCTCTGAAACACAGCTCGGCCCCTCATCTGCGCCTTGTCGCCATCAATGTTGAGCGTGAAGGGAAACGCCGCGTCGACCGTGATCTCTTTTAGCGTCAGGCGCACTGTGGACGTGAAAGTGCCGTCTCCGGTGCTCGCAATATCCAAGATCTCAACATTTGCGGTCGGAAAGGCCGCCGAGTTGAACCATTCTGGAGAGGGCAAGCTGTCTTCGTACAGCTTCTGACTGGCCGTCGCATTTGCCATGGCCACTGTGACGCGCACCTCGGAGGCCTCTGGTTGTGTAGGATCAAATTGTATGGCGGCGTCCCAATTGGCGAATGCGCCGGTAAAAGTGTTGCCGTCATGGGTTCCAGAGAACGTGATAGACGAGGCTGCGCTGTCGACAGTCCAGTTCGGCTCGAAAGCGGCATCCGCAGCGACGGGGGCGCCTGATCCGGAGAGCGCCGACACCACTGGCGGGGTCAGAGCGACAATCGCCAAAACGCCTAGCGCGCTGCCAAAGGCTGTTACGGCACCGCGCCCCGGCGCCGCGGGCTTGTCTGTTTTGCCGAACAAGCCAGGAAGCATTCTTTTTAGAACGCCTTGTTCCGCGCTCAATTCATGCTTCACCGCGCCAGCGACGTGCAACGCCAACAGCGCCAATGTAACCCAAGCGAGTTTTGAATGGATGAAGTTGACGACGCCGCTCGCGGTCTCGGTTTTCAATCCCTCAACGAACGGGATATCTGGCCAACTGACCGCGAAATAGAGCACTGTCGGAACATCGAGTTTGACGCTGACCGAACTATACAGCCAGCCAGTAAGAGGCAGCAGGATCATCAGGCCATAGAAGCCAAGATGCACCAAATGGCTGGCGGTCTTCTCCAACCCGTGCATGTCTTCAGGAAGGGCAGGCGGCGGGTTCATTCCCCGCCAAATGATGCGCGCAACCGTCAGCAATAAGATCGTTATCCCGACAGATTTATGCATCTGATACAAGAAATACTGTCCTGAGGCTCCATCAGGCAGATCGGTCATGTACCAACCTCCGAAAATCATTCCCAGGATTGCGAGTGCGATAACCCAATGCAGTGTGATCGCGACGCTTGTATATCGCTCAGATTGCGCGCTCATATCTACTCGTCCTGCAGGAACTCGCCAGAGAACTCGACTGTCACTTCATCCCCGATATTGGGGATGTAAGCGCCCATGCCGAACGCTGAGCGCATCACTTTGGTGCTCGCATCAAAGCCGATCACGTCACGACCCTCAAACCAAGGCGGGTTGGCGACACCATTATAGGTGACATCCAGAGTCACGGGGTTTGTCACACCCAGCAGAGTTAAGTCACCCGTGAGGGTGCCTGACAGATCGCCGGTTTTAGTCGCCGAGGTGGAGACGAAAGTGATCTCTGGGAAGGCATCTGAGTTTAGCCATTTCGAGTCGCGGGAAACATCTTCGTTCCAGCTCTCCCATTGGCTGTCCGCATGTCCGGCTTTGTAGTCGCCAGGATAATTCGTTTCGACCACGGCCGGATTGATCGTGAAGGTGATTTCAGAGTTTTCCGGTGCGGCGGGATCAAAGCTGAGATCCGCATCTATGTCCGGGAAACTGATCCGATACTGAGATACGCCGCCATTGTGACCGACTTTCACCGTCATGAAAGCGTGGGTCTTTTCGAGCGAATAGGTGCCCGTCGCGACTTCAGCGAGGAGCGGATGCAGCTCGGCTGCTGTTTCGATAGGTGGTGTTTCCGCTGCTTCGACACTTGCGGCATCGTCGCTGGCGCCGCCACAAGCGGCCAGGGCAATCGCCCCAACGCTTGCAGCAATAGACGTCTTTGTCTTCATTATTTGATTTTCCTCTTGCTTAGGAATCTCTTGTCGAGGTTTGGAAGCTATTCTTCAGCCTGTAGGAATTCGCCGGAGAATTCGATCGTCACCTCGTCAGAAATGATTCCTGCCATCGAGGTTTGACCAAACTCGGACCGGTTGAGCGTGGTTGAAGCGGTAAATCCGATCACATCGCGCTGACCGAACCAAGGTGGATTGGCAACACCGCCGTAAGACACGTCCAAAGTCACGGGTTGGGTGACGCCCAAGAAGGTGAGATCGCCCGTGACGGTACCCTCAAATTCGCCAGTTTGTTCGGCGGATGTCGACGCGAACGTGATGGTTGGGAATTCGCCAGCGTTCATAAAGCGTGGGTCTGTGCCGAGTTCTTCTTCCCATTCTACTTTCTTAGCTGCGTCAGGATAGTTGGTGTTCAGCGCAGTTGGGTTGATCGAAACAGAGAGCTGCGAATTTGCGGGGGTTTCCGCGTCAAAGACAAGATCGGCATCGAAGTCGGTGAAGTTTACTGTATAGCCTGAAATCCCATTGTGCTCGACCGTCCAGGTCAGGAAAGCGTGGGTTTTCTCTAGCTCGTATAGGCCAGAGGCGACGCCTTCTAGGGTCGGGTTGGCCTGTGCTGGGAGGGTGAGGGCGAGTAGGCCCGCTGAAACGGCAAGAATTCGCATTGGAAGCTCCTTTGTGTACGGTCAGCCTGTGTGTATAGTAAGTCTGTCCTGCGCCAAAACGTAGCGTGGGATTTCCTAATGACCAGTCGCAATATATGAGAGCGGGGACTATAACTCTTATGCCGGAGCTGCATGATCAATGGCTTACACCGCACCCGCTACAGATATTGCCTTTGCGCTAACGCACCTAGCAGGCATTACAAAGTTTGAGGGCCATCCCTCTTTTGAAAATTACGACCCGGATTTGATTGAGCCGATTCTCGACGAAGCCGGCAAACTTGCGCGGGATGTTCTCGCGCCGCTCAATCAAACTGGCGACAAAGCAGGCGCTGAGCTGGCAGAGACGGGTGTAAAATCCGCACCGGGCTTTGCTGAAGCCTATGCAGCCTTTCGCGATGGTGGCTGGATGGGGCTTTCGGCACCAGAAGAGTGGGGCGGTCAGGGGTTACCGAAAGTACTCGGCCTTGCCGTCATGGAAATGTTCCATGGTGCGAACATGGCGTTTGCGCTCTGCCCGATGCTGAGCTTTGGGGCGATTGAGGCGCTATTGGCGCACGGGACGGACGATCAGAAAGCGACCTACTTGCCGAAATTGGTTAGCGCTGAGTGGACCGGGACCATGAACCTGACGGAGCCGCAAGCGGGCTCTGATGTTGGCGCGCTGAAAACCAAAGCGATTCCAAATGGCGATGGCTCTTACGCCATATCAGGTCAGAAAATTTACATTACCTGGGGCGATCACGACGTTGCCGACAACATTATCCATCTTGTGCTGGCGCGTTTGCCGGACGCGCCGGAAGGATCTCGCGGGGTATCCCTATTCATCGTGCCTAAGCGGATCGTAAACGCTGATGGCAGCCTTGGCGATGAGAATGGCGTCAAATGTATCGGCCTCGAAGAGAAAGTCGGAATTCACGCGTCGCCAACCTGCGTTATGGAATATGAAGGCGCGCGCGGATGGCTGATTGGCGAGGAGAATAAAGGTCTCGCTTGTATGTTCACGATGATGAACTCAGCCCGTTTGAATGTCGGACTTGAAGGTGTCGGTGTCGGCGAGGCGGCCTGGCAGACCGCGTTTGAGTACGCGCAAGAACGAAAGCAAGGCAAGGCGTCTGGCGTGTCCGGCGCAGCGCCCATTCTGCATCACGCCGATGTCCGCCGCATGCTGACGACCATGCGCGCGAAAGTCATGGCGGCACGTGCGATCTGCTATGCAACCGGTGTGGCGGCAGATCTCGCAGAAACAGGCCAAACGGCAGAAGTTCGAGAAGAGGCGCGCCTGCGCGAAGAACTGCTCACCCCAATCGCAAAAGCTTGGTCGACCGATATGGGTGTGGAAGTGGCCTCGCTCGGCGTGCAAGTTCATGGCGGCATGGGTTTCATGAATGAAACGCTCGCTGCCCAACTCTATCGTGATGCTCGAATTGCACCGATCTATGAGGGCACGAACGGGATTCAGGCGATCGATCTAGTTGGTCGGAAGCTCTCAATGGCTGATGGCGCCGCAATGGCCGCGATGCTGGATGAGATTGATCAAACAGCGCGAGAGGCGCGGGAAACCAATGATCCTAACTTGGTCCAAGTCGCGGATCGGCTCAGCGAGGCGAATGGCGCGTTGAAAGACGCAACCGCGTGGATGACCCGCATGATGGCCGAAGATCGAGATGTCGCGCTCGCAGGGGCGACGGCTTATCTAGCGCTCGCAGGCGATGTTGTCGGCGGTCACTTCCTAACCAAAGGCGCGGTTGAAGCGCGGACCGAAGGCGGACAAATCCGCGGGCGTATGACAGCGCTGGCTGGCTTCTTTGCTGAAACGTCGCTCGCCGCAGCGCCCGGTGCCGTGGCGGGGATTACACAAGGCGGACAGGCGATGCTGGCCGAGAGCGAAGCTTTGTTTGGGATCGGCTAAGCTATCCAACGCTGGATTTTGGTCGAGACATCAGGGCGTAGGCGTTCCTGCGGATTTTCCTTAGCGGTGCCGAGATAGATGAAGCCGGCAATGCGTTCATGTTCCGATAAGCCGAGCAGGGCGTTGACGCCGTCGCTAAACGCGATCCACTCGGTCAACCAACAGCCGGCCCAACCGCTCGCATTCGCTGTCAGCAGGAGATTGTGACAAACCGCGCCGCACGAAAGCTCTTGCTCCCAAACCGGTGTTTTGTGAGTTACATCTGGGGACGAGATAACCGCGATCACCACCGGCGCACGGGTGAAATATCCAGCTGTATCGGCGAGCATGGTCTCGGTCGCGTTCGGATTCTCTTGTTTTTGGATCTCAACGGCGCGCGCGTTGAAGGCCTGCCTAGACTGGCCTTCAAACACTAAAAATCGCCATGGAGCCAATCTTCGGTGATCCGGTACGCGGGCTGCAACCGTAAGAAGATTGTCTAAGATCTCTTGGCTTGGCCCTGGCTCAACCAGTCCGCGTTTGCTGACCGATCTTCGTAGAGCGATCAATTGGCGCGCTTCGGCACTGGCTCTGGCGGGAAGCATGGAAGATCCAAGCGGTGGGGCAGGCGGGAAAATAGTCGTCATATCCCGCACTTAGGAGCTCAATCCGAAAACACCAGCGACAAAATATTAGTGAACACTGTTTACTTTCTGAACGCGCGTACTATTTCTGGTGCAAAGGGTCCATTAGATGACTGCAAGTGTTTCCTCCCCCGCCGAGCGGCGGCGCAATAAAATCCGGGCGCGCATCCTGTCTGCGGCCGAGCGCGTCTTTGCGCGTGAAGGTGCAGAAGGCCTGTCGATCCGGCGCCTGGCCGAGAATATCGATTACTCGCCAGCCGCTATCTACAAGTATTTCAAATCAAAAGATGAATTGGTCGATGAGCTGAAAGAGACATTCTTTGAGCTGATCCTCGAAAATGTTCATCGCATCGCCGATACGTCGACCCCATTCAATGAGCGCGCACGTGATTGCGTTGCGACCTATGTGCGGATCGCGGTTGAAAAGCCGCACCATTATGCTGCGGCGTTTGCCGGTGAAGCGGCAAGCGACGGTCCGGGTCCAGTCGATGGCGAGCCTGGGTTTGAATTGTCGAAAAAAGGGCAGGCCTTCAACGTATTGCGCGGAATGATCGCTGAGGGCGTCGAGAATGGCGTGTTCCGATCCGAAATCGATCCATCATTGGCCGCGAAATCCGTCTGGGCGTCGATGCATGGCCTGACCATGATGGTGGTCCACATTCCGAGTTTCCCGGCCCTCAAGGCCGATCAAGCGACAATGTCGCGCGAAGAGTTCATTTTGTTCCACGCTGATCAGGTAGTCCGTGGATTGGAGGCGCACCATGAGTGAGCATATGCAAGAGTATCAAGCGGCAGAAAAGCAAGTCCGGCCGACCTTTGGTAAAGGGATCGTATTCCTCGTCGTCTTGATGGTAATCGTAGCTGTTCTTGGCTTTTTTGTGCTGCAGAACCGATCATCCGAAGGACCGCTCGTGCCGACAAGCCGTCCGGTACCGATTTCTGTTGAGACGGTCCCGGTTGAACTCGAATCTGCGTTTCAAACTGAGGAGAAGTTTACTGGCATCGTGACGCCGCGCCGGACCAGCCAGCTTGGTTTTTCGGGTGGTGGACGTATTGCGTCCATTCGCGCTGATATTGGCGACCGGGTCACAACCGGCCAAGTCATTGCCGCGCTTGATACACGCAGTTTGCGGGCGCAGCTTGTGTCATCCGAAGCTTTAGTGCGAGAGGCCGAAGCTGCGTTTGATCTTGCTGAAACGACCGTTGACCGCCAAATCGCCTTGCTTGAGCGTGGCCACGTGTCCAGCCAAGTCGTCGATGAAGCACGCGCTCAATCCAATACGGCAGCGGCGCGAATCGCAGCGGCAAAAGCCAATGCAGACACACTGCGCGTTCAAATCGATTTGGCTCGTATCAAAGCGCCATTCTCTGGAACCATTACCTCTCGCATGTCGGATGAGGGGGCGATTGCTAATCCCGGTCAGCCGCTATTCGAATTGGTTGAAACGGATGTGCTCGAAGCGCGGATCGGATTGACAGCAGCGCTCGCCGACACGCTCGAGACCGGAGCCGTCTACGATCTGACATCAGATCAAGGCACCGTACAAGCAACTCTGCGGTCTGTGACCGGCGTGATCGATGCGCGCAATCGCACGGTGACGACGGTGTTTGACATCAATGATCCTGACAGAATTGCCGCCGGTGCCGTCGTGCGCCTCGGTATGGACCGGGAGGTGACGGAAGCGGGGCTATGGCTGCCGATTTCAGCTTTAACAGAAGCAGATCGCGGCCTCTGGTCAATTTATAAAGCCCGCCGCAATGGCGATGAATGGCAAGCTGAACCGGGGATTGTTGAAATCCTTCACCAGGACGGCGAACGCGTTTTTGTTCGCGGGTCGCTGCGGGACGGCGATCGTGTCATCATTGACGGCCTTCAGCGCATCACACCTGGTCAACCAGTGACGCCGAATGATGTCAGCACAGTTGGCCTCGTCGCTGGAAATGGGTGATCGCTATGACGACCTTGTTCTATCGAATACCGCGCCTGACCATTCTCGCCATCGTGGTGGCGCTGATCAGCGGCTTTTTCGCGATCCTCACTTTAGGGCGGCAGGAAGACCCGACGCTTGTTGAGCGTTACGGCTATGTCCTGACAACCCTGCCGGGCGCAGATGCCGAGCGTATTGAGGCGACCATAACCGAGCCGATTGAGCGGCGCCTACTGGAGCTGCCGGAGATTTCGGAGATCGAGTCGAGTTCACGCGCTAATGTCTCGCAAGTTTCGATTGAGATTGATGAAAGTCTGACGGCAGCCGAAGTTGACAATGCTTGGACGCTGATCCGTCAGCAGGTTCAACTTGCCGAACCGGAACTACCAAACGGCGCGGCGACACCGTTCGTTCGCCGGGTCTATGTCGGCGCGGCGACGATGACCGTCGCCCTAACCTGGGAAGGCGAGGGCGAGCCTGGGCTCGCTGTCATGGCGCGGCTCGCCGAGGTTTTGCAGGACCGCTTCCGAGGCCTAAACGCAACCGAAGAAACCGAGATTATGGGGCTTCCAGAAGAGGAAGTGCGGATCATCGCAGACCCTGAAGCATTGGCGGCTGCGGGGCTGTCCCTCAACGACGCGGCGCGCTTGGTCGCCGCCGCAGATGCAAAAGCGCCTGCTGGCGAAGTACGCGGCGATCGCAGCAATGTCGGCCTAGAGATTGGCGGCGAATTTGACGGTGTTGCCCGGATAAGGACGATCCCACTCGTTCAATCGGCGAACGGAACGGCCCTCCGTGTGGGTGATGTCGCAAAAGTCGTCAAAGGCATAGAAGACCCACCGACAAAACTCGCCTTCTCAAACGGCAAAAGGGCGGTGTTCATTACCGCCTACATCTCTTCGAACCAGCGCGTCGATGTCTGGGCGGAATCGGCTCGCCAAATGGTCGAGGAGTTTGCGACGACGGTGCCGTCAGACATTTCAGTCACGCCGATTTTCGATCAAAGCTCTTATACTGAGGCGCGCCTTAATGGATTGGCGCAGAACCTTTTGGTTTCAGCCTTCTTGGTGTTCGCGGTCTTGTTCTTCGTGATGGGTTGGCGTGCGGCCATCGTCGTTGGCATGGCTTTGCCACTGACCGTTGCGCTTGTGCTCACCTTGTTCAAATTCTTCAACTACCCGCTGCACCAAATGTCGGTGACCGGGCTGGTCATCTCACTGGGGCTTCTGATCGATAATGCGATCGTGGTGGTCGATGAGTATGATCAAGAGCGGTTGGACGGCCACTCCATCTTAGAGTCGATTGATCGGTCGCTGAAGAAATTGTTCGGGCCACTATTTGCGTCGACATTGACGACGGCTCTGGCCTTTGCGCCGATCGCCTTCATGCCCGGGGCTGCTGGTGAGTTCATCGGCATGATCGGCACCTCCGTTGTGTTCTCTGTAATCATGTCATTCGTCATCGCGATGACCGTGATCCCAGCGCTGGCGGGCCTGTTGGATCGCCCGCGCAAACCTGGCGAGCGCAGCTGGTTTTGGCGAGATGGGGTCAAGTTTGACATCATCACCGATGGCTATCGTTGGACCATTGAGCGGGTGCTACGCAATCCGCTGATAGGCCTCCTATTAGGGATCGTCCCGGTGATGGTCGGGTTCTACCTCGCGGGCCAGTTGCCAAGCCAATTCTTTCCGCAAACTGAGCGGGACCAGTTCCAACTCGACATCACCCTGAACCCCCAAGCGACAATCTATGAAGCGCGCAACATTGCCCAAGAGGTGAATGTGTTCCTGCGCGATCAGTACCCGAACATTGAGGGCATTCACTTTGTCGTCGGAGAACCAGGGCCGCGGGTTTATTATAACAGTTTCAACAATACCGAGGGCGTCGCTGGGTATGCCTCAGGCTTCGTGCAGCTTGGTAGTAATGAAACAACGCGTATCCTGGTCAGCGATATCCAAGCGACCCTGCGCCGAGAGTTTCCGCAAGCGCAGATTCTGGCCACGCCATTTGAGCAAGGGCCGCCGACACCTGCGCCAATTGCCTTCTATATTCGCGGCGAAAACCTCGCGGTGTTGAATGACCTGGGCAATCAGGCACGTCAGGTTTTGGCGCAAACGCCGGGTGTTACATTCACTACTTCGCAGCTGCAAATGGGCGCGCCGATCGTCACGCTGCAAGCCGACGAGACGGTGACAGCCATGTCTGGACTTCGTTTGACCGGGCTCGCCAGCGATATTCGCGCAGAGCTTGAGGGCGTTCCAGCAGGATCAATCCTGGAAGGGATTGAAGAAGTGCCGGTCCGGGTCATCGCCCCGGAAGATCGCCGTACGGAAATCGCTGATTTGCGTTCCAAGACGATCGGCAATGGGCAAGCCGGCGCTGGTACGCCGCTGTCGGCGCTCGGTGAATTGAAGCTGGAGCCACAGACCGCCACGATCCGCCGTTTGGACGGGCGGCGCGTGAATCAGATCTTCGCTTATGTGGAGCCCTATGCGCTGCCGGATCCGATCAACCAGAACTTTAAACAGGCGCTCGAGGAATCCGGCTTCAGCCTGCCACCTGGCTATGATTGGATTGAAAGTGGATCGGCCAGCAATCAATCTGAAGCCATGGCCAATCTGGCGAGCCTTGCTGTGCCTTTGGTATTGGTCATGCTCGGCGCAGTGGCGCTTGTGTTCAACTCGTTCCGGATGGCATTTCTGGTCATGGGTGTCGGCTTTATGTCCATGGGGCTCGCCTTTGGCGGTGTCTGGATGTTCAACTTGCCGCTCGGGTTCAATGCGATTTTAGGCGGGCTTGGCCTGCTGGGGATATCGATCAATGGCACAATCGTCGTACTGGCTCTGCTGACTGGCAACGAAGCGGCTCGCAATGACGATGTGATTGCACAGCGCGAAGTAGTCGTCGCCGCGACCCGCCATATCGTTGCGACCACGCTGACGACCATGGGCGGGTTTGTGCCGATTATCCTACAAGGCGATGTGTTCTGGATGCCGCTTGCGACGGGGATTGCTGGCGGTGTTGCCGGCTCTGCCATCTTGGCGCTTTACTTTACGCCTTCGGTCTATCGGATCATGACAATGAAGCCGATTAAGCGGCTGTTCCGACTGATCCGCGGGCAGGGGTGGCAACACCCTGCGCGCGTTCCCGCAGAATAAGAAAAGCCCCGCCAGTCGGCGGGGCTTTTTGTAGGATCGTTGTATACCTGCTTAGAAGGAATATCCGACTTCGACACCCCAAGTGCGTGGCTCATTGACGAAGCCGGTAAGGTTGTTGAAGTCGATCCCCCCTTCAAGCACGAGCTCATCGGTAAGATTGCGAACGAAAGCTGAGAGCGCGACGCCATTGTCGCCTTCCCAACCGGCGCGCAGGCCGCCAAGCCAGTATCCATCTTCGGCGAATTCAACACTCTCATAGAGGAAGAAATTCGTGTCGCCCTTATAGGCCCAATCGGTGAACACGTAGAGCTCGCCGTTCTGGAAGGGGACGCCGTAGCGCGCCGTGACATTGGCGATCCATTCCGGTGCATTCGGGAAAGAATTGCCGGAAATGTTGAAGAAGACGTCTTCACCAACCAGGACTTCAGGATCAAGGACCGTACACCCTGCGCCGCAGCCCGGCGACAGAAGAACGTCGTCTTTGATCTCGGTATTATTGTATGAGAGCCCGCCCGTGACGACGAGATTATCAGTGATCAACGCCTCAATATCCGCTTCGAAACCGTATCCCTGGCTTTCATCCGCATTGAAGAGCGCAACTGTATTGTCGAGCCCGCCGACAATGGTAAGCTGCTGATCTTCCAGCGTGTACAGGAAGACGTTGGCGTTCGCCCGCAAACGATTGTCATAGAGCTCAGACTTTATGCCAGCTTCGTAGGATAGGACGGTTTCGCTGTCGGCGGTGGAGATATTATTGCCGAATACAAGTCGACCTTGGACCGACGGTCCGCGGAAGCCGCGTGCGATTTTCGCATAATAGGAAATGTCTTCAGAATATTGATAGGTTGCCGACAGGTCCCAGCTGATCTGATCATCGCCAACAGTGACCGTTCGCGGCGCAAGCGCGCCAGAACCAAATGGTCCGACCGAGCGACCGGCTGTGAACTCTTTCTCTTCGTCAGTGAAGCGCACACCGCCCGCCAAAGTCAGCTTGTCTGACATGTCATAGGCCGCAGAGGCAAAGATGCCGATCGAGTCAGTTGTCTGATTGCGCAGGGCGATTCCGTTGACCGGCTGGGTTGGTGCGAGCGTGTCAAAGCTCAACGAAGAGATGTTCACCTTCTCATCGAAAACGAAGACACCGCCTTGGGCGCGAACTGGGCCGCCATCGTCAAACGCAACCCGTACTTCGTGAGTGACCTGGCGTAGATCATCTACGCCACCTGCGCTTTCAGACGGGAAGGGGATGAAGCCAGGTCCGAAATTACCTTCGCCCAAAAAGGCTGCACCGAAACCGCCATCGATGTCGCCGCGAGAGAAGACTTCCGCGGTTTCGTGGCCATATACATAAGTCAGATCAACCGCTTCGTTGACTTCATGATCGAGGCGAACCGTGACGCCGAACGCTTCCTGATCAAGCTCGTTTTGACCGTCGAAAAAGACGCGATCAAAGTCGAAGCTGCCAGACAGTCCGCGCGAGCCCGCATCAATGATATTCGCGCGGAACAAGCGCGCATCACTATCATTGGTTCGCCCGTGAACGTTGATCAGAACATCGGTTGCCTCTGTTGGCGACCATAGCGCCTGAACGCGAGCGGCAGATTCTTCGAACCCTTCGAACGCATTCTCTTCGCCTGTGAAGACATTGTCGACGAAATCATCACGCTGCTGGATCAGGCCTGAAAAACGCAGAGCAAGGTCCTCATTCACGCGAAAACCGATCGCGCCATCAACTTCTGTTGTTCCGTAAGATCCGGCAGAAGCTTTAGCATAGCCGTTCAAAGCCTCACCCGGCTTGACGCTGTCAAACTTGATAATGCCGCCCGGAGTATTGCGTCCAAAAAGCGTGCCTTGCGGACCGCGCAAGACTTCAACGCCTTCGACGTCAAAGACCGGGAAGCCTTTCAGGATTGGATTCTCATACGGCACGTCGTCATAGACCAGAGACACAGGCTGAGAGGAGTTCAAATCGAAGTCTGTGTTGCCGATGCCGCGAATGTAAAAACGCGGGAAGGCGCGGCCAAACGAGCTCTCTGCGATGACGCTGGGAACGCGAGCTGACAAGAACCGGATATCGGCGCCGCCAGCTTTAATATTGTCGAGCTTTTCGCCAGCTACCGTCGTGATCGAGATCGGCACATCCTGCGCGTCTTGTTCCACGCGCTGCGCCGTTGTGACGACTGGATCGAGACGCCTCGCGTCGGTTTCACTGTCTGATTGTGCCAGAGCAGGCGTCGCGGCGAGGCCTGCGAGAATGAGGGAAGCTGAAGAAATCTGAAGGGAGCGTTTGAAAGACATAAGCGGGCCACTTTCTGTCAGGGTTCAGAGCGTCTCTCCATAAGACGCTTTCGCCAGCGCATTGAACGCAGCTCGCGATTTAGACAAGCACCTGGATGCCGTTTTTACTGCAGAATCCGGCGCAATGCTTACAGGTGTGGCAGGTGGATCACTGATTGAACGCAAAAGCGCGCCTCGAGGGGCGCGCTTTCATGTCTTCGTTGGTTCGATTTGACGAGTGTTCAGTCCCAAGGATTGAAGCGTGTGCGCGGTTTTAGGATGTCTGAGTCGGTCCCGGCGAGTTCCGGTTCAGCTTGGGCTTCGGATGGCTCGTCAGCGCTCGCAGCTGGGGGGAGTGGTGCAACGCTCGGCGGCAGAGCGGGTTTGCCATCAATCTCAGGCAACACGTCTTCTGTGGCGTCAATAATCACTTTCTCTTCAGCCACATCGCTAACCCCGCTAGGGCCTGGAACGCCTGACGCTTCGGTCTTTGCAGACAGTGCCCCAAGACCAAATCCTGCTCCGATACCGCTCAGGCTGTAGCTCTTGGGCTCTGGTGGAGTTTCCTCGGTCGCCGAAGCCAAGACCGGCTCTGGCTCAGCCGTTTCTTCAGCGGCGACTGGAGCTGGTTCATCATCAACGATGATTGGCGCCTCATCAGGCGTTGTGTCAGACGCAGCAACCGCTTCCGTGGCTTCCTCGGGTGCCTCTGAGATTTCTGTGTTCGAATCAGATGCTGTCGTTGAAGCGACGCCAAGCCCCGTCCACGTCGTCGAGCTTTGGAAGGGATCAGGCGCTTCGGTTCCAGCGACAGTGTCTGAATCTAGCGCGATTGAATCAGGGGACTGTGTTTCAGTCTCAGTCTCTGCCTCGGTTTCTGCAACAAGAATGGGCTCTGACGTGGAGGTTTCTTCTTGAACCGCCTCCTCGGCCGTTAGTGTCCCTGCAGGTGCGACGCTCTCTTCGGGTTCATTCTCGGTTTCCAGTCCAAACGGAACATAAGGCTCCGGAGCGGATTCGACGTCGGCAATAGGCGAAGCATCGACTGAGAGCTCTGTCTCATGCTCTGCCGCGGCCTCTTCGATCGGCTCTTCTTGGTGTTCGGTCTCGGGGGTAAGCCCTGCGGCCAAAGCAACCGCGCCAACGGCTGACGCTGCCGCAGCATCCAGGCCGTTTTCTTCGCGTTGATTCACCTCGTCTGCCATGCGCGCTACGGCTTCGGTAACGTCATCCTCGGACTCGGTTTCGGTCTGGGCCTCGCTCGCTGCGGGCACTGACGTGTCTTCTTCGGCTGCGTTCGCCTCTTCAGTTCCTGCGGCTTCAAGCACGACATCACCTAAATGTTCGTCAGCAGCATCTACGTCTTCCAGGTCGGGTTCAGTTGGCTCTGAACCTTCCTCTTGAGCCAACACTGCTGGCTCATCTTCTGAATCGGCGCTGTCGTCATCGATGGCGACGTCATCCTGCTTTGCGTCGGCGGATGCCACCTCAACTGTTTCATCTGCCAGAACAGCGGTCTCATCGCCTGGGTCTTCCTGAAGTTCGACCTCCGTGGCTTCCTCTTCGGTGGCTTCGGCTTCGCCCGTTGTGGGAGCGTCTTGCATGCCGGCGAGCAATGTCGAGATTGCCGCTTCCGTGCCGCGCGCCACCCGCGCTGCTTCGCGGGTCATGTCAGCAACAATCTGAGCGTAGGGTGTGCCATCGTCTGAATGTGTGGTTGCAAGCTCATCTGCGCTCGCGCGTTCTAGCTCTTTGCCATCTTTGCTGGTTATCACCATTTCGTTCGGCGTTTCGGTTAACGCGACGCTGTAGCCTTCAGTTGAATAGGTGATGTTGCCATCGTCGCCTTCAGTCCAATCGAGCTTTGCGAGTTCCGTCATTTCGGCGAGGCGGTCGATGAGCTTTTTGGTCGAGGCGTGCAACATGTGAAGGTCCGTTTCATAGAATGGGCTTACCGGACTTTAATACCCAAACGAAACGGAATGTTGATAGGGCTAAATGTGAGAAATCTGATGAAATAACGGTTATATAAGCCTGTTTTTACGAGATTTTCGGACAGGTGTACGAGCTTGAGTTACGTAATGTCAGAATCTGTGGGCTCAACCAGAAGTATCCTGACCGACCCGCGACGCTATGGTTGGTTTCGCTCTGCTGAACGACGCTGAGATTCGGTCCAATCTCGCCGCGTGTTGGCAATGTCTTGTACAAAGTCTTTCACCGCCAAGTCACCTGCGTCGGCCAGGCCGGTTCGGAAGCCTTGTATGGTTAAATCCGGCGCAATGACGAGGTAGGTGGGTGTCCAACGAATACGCAAAAGTTCGCGAATGGATGCATCCTCATCCACGAGGGTTGGGAACGCCCAACCTTTCTCGTCAAACCAGGCAGAAACTGACCCGTAGCTGCGATAAGCGCCGGCAGCACGATCTGCATTTTGCGGTGTGTGGATCGACATGAAGTCAACGTCTGGGTCCTGAGCCAGCGCTCGGGATAGAGCCGCCGCATAGGGAGCGTCATTTCGACTGTCATGACACCAGATGCCCCAGACCTCGATTACCGTCCATCGGCCCTCGAGCAGAGTCGAGGAGAAGCTGGCACCGCTCGCCAGCGCGCCGGTAAACTCCGGCAAAGCTTCGCCGAGCCCTTCATAAGTGTAAGGCCGACCATATCTGTCGCGTGGAACGTCGCCGCGACTGAGATCCGCATGAGCTGGGATCTCAACACCTGGGCGATAGTATCCGGTCGCGGCTTCGTCTGTATCGCCGTCTGGTGCGCGAGCGTCCGCCAATGCTGCAAGTCCTAATCCAAGGAATGAAATGAATAAGAAGCGCAGCATGAGCGGTGTCCCTTGTGTCTGGCTAAGCGCCCGGGATACGAAGAACCTGGCCCGGATAGATTTTGTCTGGATGCTTTAGCATCGGCGTATTGGCGTCAAAGATGTCTGGGTAGCGCATGGCGTCGCCATAATACTTCTTCGCAATTTTCGACAGCGAGTCACCTGACTTTACCGTGTGCATGACGGATTCGGAGACCTTCGCCTTCGATTTGACCTTCATGGAATCATCGACCTCACCGATCCCGCTAACATTCCCGGCGGCCAGGATGAGCTTTTCTTTGGTTTCTTGATCCGGAACCTTGCCTTCCAGCTTCACCTGCTTGCCTTCAACTATGACATTGAAGTCGCCGCCCAGTTCGTCATCCAGGCCAAGATCTTCGACCTCTTTGCGAATGGCTTTTTCGGCCACCTTATTGCGATCTGCGATGATCTCTTTGCCCTTGTTGAGCGCGAATTTGAATACACCCATTGTGTGTTCTCCCCTTTGTGAATGGGCAAGCTAGGCGTGATTCACACGTTCGTGAAGGGGTTTCCGCGACGTCGTTCCACTTTACGTCAACGTTACCCCTAGCCGGGGCTTGCTCGCTTCAGTAGGGTGCGCCGCAACATAGACCACTCACGGGAGAATTTCTCACATGCGCGAAGCAGTCATCGTTTCCACAGCCCGCACCGGACTTGCAAAGGCCGGACGTGGGTCTCTGAACAACACACACGGCATCACTATGGCCGGTCACGCGATCAAGCACGCTCTTGAGCGGGCAGGCGTCGAAGCGGAAGCTGTCGAAGACGTGTTCCTCGGCTCTGCACAGCCTGAAGGTGCGACCGGACACAATGTGGCCCGCAACGCGGCGCTTTGGGCGGGTTGCCCAAGCTCAACTTCCGGCGCGACGATCAACCGGTTCTGCTCTTCTGGTCTGCAGGCGATTGCAAACGCGGCGCACACGGTCATCAATGAAGGCGCCCCGGTCGCGATTGGCGGCGGTGTTGAGAGCCTCTCTCTGGTTTCGCGTTCAGGTCATATGAACTTGCACCGCTACACTGAAGATGAGTTGATGGCGAAATGGCCAGCAATCTGGATGACCATGATCGAAACTGCTGAAATCGTTGCCGAGCGTTATGGCGTCAGCCGTGAAGCGCAAGATGAGTATTCAGCAGAGTCTCAGCGCCGCACTGCAGAATTCCAAAAGCGCGGCTACATGGCGGAGGAAATCGCTCCACTCGCCACAAAAATGATGCTGAAGAACAAAGAAACCGGCGAAATCACTGAGGAAGACGTGGTCTGCGATCGCGACGAGTGTAATCGTCCGGGCACAACCGCCGAAGCTCTGGCTGGACTGCCACCGGTGTTTTCTGGCGGACAGCAAGTTCAGCAAGGTAAGTACATCACTGCTGGCAACGCGTCGCAGCTTTCTGATGGCGCTGCGGCAGTTGTCGTTATGGAAGCAGAAGAAGCTGCGCGCCGTAACATTCAGCCACTTGGTCGTTTCATGGGCTTCAACGTCGGCGGTGTTGATCCAGACGAAATGGGCATTGGCCCCATCAAAGCGGTTCCACGCTTGCTTGAGCGTCACGGACTGAAAGTCGACGATATCGACCTTTGGGAATTGAACGAAGCCTTTGCGTCACAGTGTCTGTACAGCCGCGATTTCCTCGGCATCGACCCTGAGAAATATAACGTGAATGGCGGCTCAATCTCTATTGGTCACCCATTCGGCATGACCGGCGCACGTTGCACCGGCTCTATCCTGCTCGAAGGCCAACGCCGCAAAGCGAAATACGGTGTTGTCACCATGTGTATCGGTGGCGGCATGGGCGCAGCCGGCCTGTTTGAGTTCCTGCACTAAAGCAGCGACCTAGACTTTAAGAAGAAGCCCCGGCCAAATGGTCGGGGTTTTTTTGTATTGAGGCGTCTGCACATCCTGGTTTCGAGCAGGACGGGGCCCCGGATGCTTTTAGTCTAGCTCTACTCGCATTGCGGTGATTACCTTTAACGCGCATCGAAGTTCATCGATATCAAACGCTTGGCTGAGACCATTCACCCATTCGGTTTGTCTTTGATCCGCCGCAGCGTAAGTATCACATCCCTTTTTTGTCAGGATAACCAAGCTTGCCCGTCGGTGTTGCGGGTTCGGTTCGAAGGACACCAGGCCTTCCTTCTCAAGTTCATTTGCAATGCGTTGAACGCCTTGCCGAGAGAGGCCCATACTGCGCGCCAACCAAGCGACGGTTTGCGGCGTATCAGCGAAGTGGATGGCGCCTAAGACCTGCCATCTCGCACTCGATAATCCAAGCGGCTGAACAAGCTTATCGCCCGTCGCAAGCAGACGGCCATTTAGCCGGAATGTTTCCAACACCAAGTCCGTCATCACTGCTCCTGCAAGTGAGTGTTTGCTTATGGTCATCTATCAACTCCAGTTGACAACATATTGTCAATTATGCTTTGAGCAATTATGACAATATGTTGTCAATTAAGTCAATTAAGAGCGAGACTCCCATGTTAGAAATCAAAGCGTTCGACCCGAAATGCTCAATCGAATCCCAACTCGGTACAGAACAATCGCCGGTCATCCTGATGAACCCATTTCACGTCGATCGGGACAAGATTGATGATGTGGTGAAAGCGTGGGAAGCCGATGCAACCTGGCTAAAGAAGCAACCAGGCTTCATTTCTACGCAGCTGCACCGAGCCATCGAGCCGAGCACAATGTTCTTCAATTATGCGGTTTGGGAGTCCACAGCTCACTTTCGGGCCGCCTTCACACACCCAGATTTCCAATCAACTCTAGCCGCGTATCCAGACGGTACGGTAGCTGCGCCGCATCTCTTCGAGCGCGTCGCCGTGTCTAACCTCTGTACTGCGTGAGGATAATCAGATGAGAAGCAGACTTCACGCAATCGCCGGAATTATTGGCTTCCTATGTATTCTAACCTTCTGGACCAGTACGGCTTATTCGGAACTGTTCACATCTCATGAGACCATCACAGCTGTAAAAGCAATGATCTTGCGCGGCATGTTCATCCTAGTACCAGCAATGGCATTGGCGGGCGGGTTAGGGATGTCAGTCGGCGCCAAATGGAAGAGCCCGCTCGCGCTCGCCAAGAAGAGACGAATGCCGATCATCGCGTTTAATGGGCTTTGCATTTTACTGCCGTCAGCCGTTTTCCTGGCGTTCAAATCTGGCGCAGGCGAGTTTGACCGATGGTTTTATGCGATTCAAATTCTGGAGCTTTGCGCCGGGGCGCTGAACCTGTCCCTCATGGGGCTGAACATTCGTGATGGCTTGCGAATGAAAGGGCGGATTGGAAAGACAAAGGCTGGTTAAGCCGATCTCCGCTCAAACCAAGTGTGAAGCCTACACTTGTTTAGGACCCGCAGGCAGCAATGACATCGGCATTCCAGGTCCGCGGAAATTCTCGGGCGGGATCTTATCGGCGATCCGCGCGTGGAAGGCTGGAAGCTTCGACCAGTGCAAGCCTGGCCTCAAGTGGTGTGCCGTGTGGTAGCCGAGATTGCCTGTCAGGATGTTGTACCAGCGGTGCGTGATATTGTTCGACGCCGCATACTCATCCGTCTCGGAACATCCGGCATGGTGATCATATGTGTGGCGGCAGGTCATCACGAAGCTGATCAGCATCGGGATCACGAAGATCGCGACGGCGTTAAACGGATTGATCCAGATCAGTGCGGCCACGAGCAGTACGTGGAGAAGCGTCATTGTCACAAATGTGCGCCGAATGGCGGGGCGGGCTTCACTGTTCTTAAACGCGCACACATAGCCCGACACAGCAAGCTTGAACGTATACTCGTTCGGAGACATCACGCGTCCATCTGGTGCGCGCCAGGCAGATTCATCTTTGGACTGATCCATGTAATTGTCGTGGTGTCCAAGATTGTGGTGCAACACCCAGACATTAGAGACGGCGCCCGTTTGCAGACCAAACACAATCTCTATCAACCGGTTGCAGATCTTTGATCGGAAGAATGGGACATGCTGGTGGTGATGGTTCCACGCGGCGATACAGACTTTTGCTGGGACCGATAGGGCCGCCCATGCAAGCACAATCGGCCACGCTGAGACGGTCGAGAAGACGATCAAATCCAGGGCAAAGAGCGCCGCGAAAACCGCGACCGGCAGTCGGTCTTCTGAGAAGCGAAACAAAGACCAACCCGAAGCTGGCTTTGCTGAAATCTCTTGCGGGGAGGTATTTTCTCTCGAGCTATAAGGCGGCAAAACCGGTCTCGTTTACGCGGTTTGTATTCGGTCTCATGCACGCAAATCCTCAATGAGTTTGTTGGAGAAGAACAGCAGATCTGTCCGTAGGATGATTTGGTCAAACTCTTCAATGTAAATATCAAACAAAGGCAAACAGCGATTTAATATGCGTCATTTGACGTATGCGCCCTTCGTTCTGGATCGGTAGCGTTCGCGAAGGAGATCAGCTCTTGATCGAACGAAGGGAAAGACAAATGAAATCCAGTCTTCTAGCTGCAGCGACTTGCGCTGTGCTCGCTGCAACGCCAATCGCATCGGCGAAGCAAACGCCGTTAATTCCAAATACCGGCGGCATGCCTGCAGCCTGTCCATCCATCGATGATATGACAGACACGCTTAAGCTGGCGGACAAGAAAGAAGTCATCATCAGGCTTCGCGAAGATGCGCGGCGCACCAATAATCGACAATGCGAGGGTTATATCAAGATCATCGAGGACGGCTTGCAACAAGCGCTGCTGGCTGTGGTCTCTCAACAACCATCAAATGTCTGCAGCGCCTATTCAAAGCCGGAGGTGAAGTCGGCGCTCGCGGCGACGGTTTTGGTTGGATTCTTGTACAACTCTGCGCCTTGCACGGCGTTTCGGTAAGACGCGTTAAGTCGAGTGTGCCCGACTTGTTAGAGACCAGGAGCGGACCAAACTTCCGCTCCTGGTTTTGTCGTTTTAGTCGAGCTCTACGTCGCCAGCTTTACCGACAGCAGCGAGTGCAAAGGCGTATTCGAGCGCGGTTTCCTTCAAGCCTTCAAAGCGGCCAGAGGCGCCGCCATGGCCAGCTTCCATATTGATGCGCAGGAAGTAGGGCCCGGCCTCTGGGGCTTCATTGCGAAGTTTCGCCGCCCATTTGCTCGGCTCCCAATAGGTGACGCGTGGATCGCTGAGACCGCCGGTGATCAGCATTGCCGGGTAGGGCAGATCTGTCGTTTGATCGTACGGGCTGTAAGCCATCATCGTGTCATAGTCCTCGGCACTGGTGAGTGGGTTGCCCCATTCTGGCCATTCTGGAGGGGTCAGCGGCAGGGTATCATCCGACATGGTGTTGATGACATCGACGAACGGCACCGCTGCGATGATCCCAGCGAACATTTCGGGGTCTTGGTTGGCGACGGCGCCCATCAGCAGGCCGCCCGCTGAACCGCCCATTCCGACAACACTGCCGCGGCTTGAATAGCCCGCATCGATCAGGTGATTTCCGGCGTCGACATAGTCGTTGAACGTGTTGACCTTCTTCTTCAGCTTGCCGTCCAGATACCACTGATAGCCTTTCGCCATCGAACCGCGCGGATGCACGATCGCGTAGACCATGCCGCGATCTGCGAGCGCCAGCGGCGTCGTTCGGAACCGAGCCGAAATCGTAATGCCATAAGAGCCATAGCCGTAGAGAAGCATCGGCGCCGATCCATCAATCGCTGTGTCCTTGTGGTATAGGATCGTGACCGGCACACCCTCGCCATCGCGGGCAGGGGCGAGAACGCGCTTTACCACATAGTCGCTCGCATCATGACCAGATGGGACTTCTTGCTCTTTGCGTAGCACGCGCTCTTTCGTCGCCACGTCATAGTCAAATGTCTGAGACGGCGTGGACGGTGACGAATAGCTGATCCGCATCTGTGTCGTATCATATTCATAGCCAACCGATGTGCCGAGGGCGTAGGCCTCTTCCTCAAACGCGATCGTTTCTTCGGTGCCGCTTTCGCGCTCACGCACGACGATGCGCGGCAGGCCATCTTTGCGTTCTAGGCGGATCAGATGGTCTTTCAAAGCGTCCATGCCAAGAATCAGCGTCCCGGCTTCGTGTGGAACCAAGTCTGTCCAATTGTCTCGGCCTGGCGCGCTAACAGGCGTTGTGACAACCTTAAAGTCGACCGAGTCATCGGCATTGGTTGAGATTACGAAATCGTCGCCCCAATGCTCGACACTATATTCGAGATCGGTTTCGCGCGGTGAGATTGTCTTCAGCTCAGGCGTGTCTGCATCGGCCTCAAAGAAGTGAACTTCCGAGGTCGTGTGGCTGCCTGCACTGACGAAAATATAGTCTCCGGATTGCGACTCGCCGACGCCAACAAAGAAACCAGGGTCTTGCTCGCGATAGATTTCCGTCGAGCCTTCACTGCCGAGCTTATACATATGGACTGCGGCCGGACGACCTTCTTCATCGCGCTCAACCCAAAATACACGGTCTGAATTTGCGCCCCAAACAAAGCTGCCAGAGGTTTTCTCGATCACGTCAGGCAGGGTTTCGCCGGTCTCAAGGTTCTTGAACTTGATCGCGTAAAACTCGCTACCTTGCTCGTCGACCGCATAAGCGATCATATTGTGGTTCGGGCTGTGCTCGACATCGTTGAACGCGAAATAGGCTTTGCCTTCGCCCATCGCGTCGCCGTCGAGCAGAATCTCATCTTCGGCGTCGGTATTATAGATGTCAGCCGCCGCCTTGCGCGCAATGATCGGATACTCACCGCCGGTACGGAACTTTGTTAGATATGCATAAGGGCCGTGAATAGAGGGCAGGGAGCTGTCATCCTCTTTGATCCGGCCGCGCATTTCTTGGAACAGCTCTTCTTTCAAACCTTCCAGCGGTTCTTCGAGTTTTGTCTTCGTGTAGGCGTTTTCAGCTTCGAGATATTCGCGAATGTCCGCGCGCAGAACGCTTGGGTCCTGCATGACCTGCTGCCAGTTATCATCTTTCATCCAATTATATGGATCGACGCGCGTGCGGCCGACTTGTTCAATTGTCTTCATTTCGCGCTTGGCGATAGGTGGGGTGAGCGTCACAGATGCGTCCTCAGCTTCAGCGGTAGGAGGCGGGGTATCCACGATTACTGGCTCTGTTTCAAGCGATGATGTGGAGGTACACCCAGCCATAATGGCGAGACCGGCGGCGCCGGCCAGGAGGAAAGAAAGACGCATAATCTGCTCCGCTATTTATCGAATAGCGGCAAACTAACCTCGTCTCATGGTAAGTCCAGCACCGATCTTAAGATTCTGTCGGCCGGAAGTTTAAGACGACGCCATTGATGCACCAGCGCTGTCCGGTTGGCGGCGGTCCATCTTTGAAAACATGACCCATATGCAGTCCGCAAACAGCGCAATGGCACTCTGAACGGGGGTAGATGAGCTTAAAATCCGTCTTGGTTTCAACGACATCATCGCTGACGGGTTGCCAATAGCTTGGCCAGCCCGTGCCACTATCGAACTTGTGTTCGGATGACCAAAGCGGCGTGTCGCAGCCGACGCAATGATAGATCCCGTCACGCTTTTCGCTTTCGAAATTTCCAGGCGAGAAGGCCCGCTCGGTGCCTTCTTTGACACCCACGCGATATTGTTCGGGCGTAAGAAGCTCACGCCATTCGGCATCCGAACGTTTGATTTTCTGACGGTCTGACATTTGGGAAGACGACATGGGTGGGTTCTCTTTCAGATACCTACCCGATATAGGTCGTTCTTATCCGTAGAGAACGGTGATTGTTTCGGCGACGCAAGCTGGTCGATCTTGGCCTTCGATTTCGATCGTGCATTCAGAGATCATCTGCTTACCGCCAGCTTTCTCATTCACTTCTTTGACGGTTTGCACCATGCGCAGCTTTGAGTTCACGGGCACCATATTGGTGAAGCGTACTTTGTTGGCGCCGTAATTGATGCCACGTGAAACGCCCTCAACGCGAAGAACCTGTGGTCCAAACATAGGAAGAAGAGACAAAGTCAAATAGCCGTGGGCGATCGTTGACCCGAGCATCTGTTTGGCTTTTTCTTCGTCCACGTGGATCCATTGATGGTCACCTGTTGCGTCGGCAAATGTATTGATCCGAGCTTGGTCAACTGCGAACCAATCAGATGCTGGGAGTGTTTGGCCGACAAGGCTCTCTAGATCGGCATATTGTACAGTTTTTGGATCAGCCATGAATTCCTCCTGAGGATTTGTTTCTTTAATGATTAGTGGCGCTTAGCGGTCAGCTCCGCAAGTGTTTCCTTAGACGATGCGGCTATCTTTGTTGCCCCAATAGCGGTCTCGCACCAGACGTTTGTAAAGCTTGCCAGTGGGGTGGCGGGGCAGGGCGGGATCGAAATCAACCGATTTCGGACATTTGATCTTTGCCAGGCGCTCTTGGCAGAAGGCCAGCAATTCGTCTGCAAGCTCGTCACTTGCTTCTACGCCGTCCATAGGTTGCACCACGGCTTTGACTTCCTCGCCAAACTCTTCGTTTGGAACGCCGATAACTGCAACATCAGCGACAGCTGGATGCGTGATCAGGATGTTCTCCGCCTCTTGCGGGTAGATGTTCACGCCGCCGGAAATGATCATGAACGCCTTTCGGTCTGTCAGATATAAAAACCCATCTGCATCAATCTTGCCGACGTCTCCGAGCGATGACCAATCATCGTGTTTCGGATTGAGGGCACCTTTGGTTTTTTCCGGGTCATTGTGATAGTTTGGCGGGGCTGTCCCGCCAAAATAGATCTGGCCTTCTTCGCCCTGTGCAACTTCGTCGCCCGCCTCATCGCAAATGTGAAGCTCTCCAAAGATCGGCGCACCGACCGTGCCCTTGTGCGCGAGCCATTGCTCTGAATTCGCCCAAGTCATGCCATTGCCCTCGGAGCCTGCATAGTATTCTTCGATGACGGGGCCCCACCATTCGATCATCTGCTCCTTCACGGGAACCGGGCAGGGGGCAGCCGCGTGGACGGCCGCGACCAGGCTCGACACGTCATATTTCGCACGCGCCTCTTCCGGCAGCTTCAACATTTTCACAAACATAGTCGGAACCAGCTGCGTATGCGTTACTTTGTATTTCTCGACCAAGGCCAGATAGCTCTCGGGATCAAACTTCTCCATGATGATAAGCGTCATGCCGAACTTGGTCATCGCCATACACCAGCGTAGCGGTGCAGCGTGATAGAGCGGGGCAGGGGAAAGGTATATGCCGTCTGGGCTCGCCTTGAACAAAGCCTGCGCAATCATGGTCAGCGCGTTTGTACCGTCAATCGCCGTATCTTCGGGCAGTGGCGGACGAATGCCTTTTGGTCGCCCCGTCGTTCCAGAAGAATAGAGCATGTCCGTGCCAGCGCGCTCGTCGGCAATCGGCGTTTCCGGCATTCCGGCGCGCACGCCTTCGAGCGGCTCATAGCCTGGGATGGGGCCATCAATGGACCAATAGGCTTCCAGATCCGTCACGCTGATCACTTCAGCTGCAACGGTTTTCAGTCCGGCGGACGAAATCAAAAGCCGCGCGCCGCTATCTTTGACGATGTACTCAACCTCAGGCGTGGTGAGCCGTGACGAGATACACACAAAGTACAAGCCCGCTCTCTGCGCTGCCCAACAAATCTCGAAGTAGCGCGGGCTGTTCTCAGCAAAGATGGCCAGCGTGTCGCCATGCTGCAGGCCGAGCGTGCGAAACGCATGCGCGATTTGGTTTGAGCGGGTTTCCAGCTGGCCAAAGGTCACAGTCTCTCCGCTGCCCGCCATGATATAGGCGGCGCGATCAGGCTCTGTTCTCGCGTGATGCGATGGGTGCATGGCTCGTCTCCTCCAACCGCCTCTTATGAGCGGATTGTAGAATTGAGATTAGCCCCGCTATCGGCCCTGTCTATTGGTGACTTAGGGAGAAGTTGGCACCAGCTCGCGATAGGCCCGCCAGCTTGCAAGACCAATCAACGGAAAAACGATGATCAGTCCAAAAAATGCGGTTGCAATGCCAACTGCTGTGAGAATGGCGATCAAGACGGCCCAGAATAGCATGGGTAAGAAATTCTTGGTCACACAGCGCACGCTTGTAATCGTGGCGATGAATACGTCTGTCTTGCCGCCGAGCATCATAGGGGCTGAGATGACGACAAGCGAGAAGGCCATGAATGCGACAACGCCGCCAATGATTGAACCCGTCAGTGTCATGGTCAGGCCTTCGGGCGTCGTCAGCATAAAAGTCAGGAATTCAGCTGGCGCTTTATGCATGACCGGGGTCGAAAGCGCATAAACGACCTGCGCGATCCGAGTCCAAAAGAGATAGATGAGAAACAGAGCGAGGCCGAGATAGGCGATGTCTAACTTTACCGCACTACGGACGAAAACAATATCGGTAAGACCTGGCGTGTGCCCGTCTTCCAGCATTCGCCCACCTTCATATAGGCCCATTGCAAGGATCGGCGCGACGAGGAAGAAGCCGCCAGCTAGGACAAACACCCAAGCAAACGCCCCGCTAAACACCAGCGCCCAGGCGATCATTGCGCTGAGCGCGGACAGTGCGATCCCATAAATAATGAAGGGCAATGGTGCGCGCAGATAATCCTGCCATGCACCAGCGATCCACTTTAAAGGGGCGGATATCGAAATCGCTGCCACGTCTGGCAGTCTAAACGGTTCACTCGTCACTTTTCCTCCCAGGGACCGCTCTTTTTGGGGGTCCTCAAGTGGTCAGTTGAGCGGAACCGGCGCGGCGAGGCCATCCGTACATGTCCCTATTGCGCGGCTCAGCCGCCATAGTCGCTAAACGCGCGCGCCGTCCGGTGAAAGCGCAGGCGCGCGGCATAGTCGAGTGGATCTTTCGGTTTCACCAGCGCGTCTGCGGGCGTATCTGTCCAATCGATCAGCCGGGTTAAGAAGAATCGAATTGCGGCGCCGCGGCAGAGCAGTGGAAAGGCATTTCGTTCCGCTTCTGTGAGCGGGCGAACACTCTGATAACCCGCGATGAGGTTGGCAGCCTTCGAATAATTGAACGCGCCGTCCGGTTCGAAAGCCCAGGCATTGATGCAGACGGCGAGGTCGTAGGCGAGGGCATCGGTACAGGCGAAATAGAAATCGATCGCACCAGTCAATCGATCGCCTAAAAAGAAGGCATTATCCGGGAACAGATCTGCATGCACGGTTCCGCGCGGCAGGGTCTGCATCGAGGTTACATCAGCGGCTATCGCTTTCAGATCATCGCTGATTTTCGTCGCCAATCCGTCTTGCAGATCTTCAGCGCTCTGCTCGCGCCCGCTCCAGAGGTCAGGCCAACTCGTCGGACCGAGGCTGTTTTCGCGCTGCATCTGAAAGTCGGAGGCCGCGTCATGCAATTTAGCGAGACCGATCCCTAACGCTCGGCATTGCGCCGCGTTTGGCACGCGCGGTGATAGCCCTTGCAAGAAGGTCACGATGACGGCTGGTCGGCCCGCAAGAGTCCGCAGCGCTTGTCCATCCGTCGCCGCGACGGGAAGCGGGCAGGAAAACCCATTTGCCGCCAGATGCTGTTTCAGTTCAATGAAATAGGGCAGGTCCGCTGGGTTCGCGCGCTTTTCAAACAGCGTAAGAATAAAGCGTCCGCTGGTCGTCTCTAAATAGTAATTTGAGTTCTCGACACCCTCGGCGATGCCCTTAAACGCAATCGCCTCACCGAGATCATACTCGGTGAGGAATTGCGCAAGTTCGTCATCAGAAACGCTTGTATAGACTGCCATAAATCAGGCTGTAGCGGGCGACTCATCTGGCGTCCACAGGTCGCGCTTCATTGTCCGACCCATCAGGAAGAAATGTAAGGCAGCCCAAAGCAAGAAGAGTGATCCAACCGAAACACCAGTTCTGTTGCCGATCGCCCGTGCTGGCTTGCAGTACGTATCATTGTTGGCGACCGCTTCAGCTAGAGCATCGCCTGAGAGAGCGCCGTCGCGACCCTTGCGAGTTGCCAGAAGTGATCGCTCGATTGTGCCGCACTGGCTCGCAGAGACTGGAGACTCCAATTGGGCGAGTTGATATTTCGTCCCTTGATCAGAGATCCAACCCACGGCTGGCGGTCCGAGGCCGTATCCGATCAGGTTGACGACAAAAAGAAGAAGCGCCGCGGCCGTTGCGCGCATCCGAGGCTCGACCAGCTTCTGCGTGACGGAGAACATCGGCGCGAGGTATGTGTAACGGAGCACTGCAGCGATCGCGAGTACTGGGATGGCCAGCCAAATTGCGGTCGCACCCGATGAGAAGGCGACGGTGTTATAGCCGAAGATCATCAGCGGGACACAGGCTGTCATTCCGATCGCAGGAAGCCAACTATCAGAGTTTGGATGCCGTCCGCGCACGCGGTCTGCGACCACGCCAGAGCCAAACGTCCCGATGCCAGCTGCAACGCCCAGCACGCCGCCATAGATGATCGCCGCTGTCATCAAGTCCAAGCCGTGTGCGCGCATCCAGAAAGGGGCCACAAATTGGCCAATGCCATACCCCGCGAACGATGCCATCGCCCCGCCCATTGAGACATGCCAGAAGGTTGGCTTGCGGAAAACTTCGCCAAAGACTTTGAAAGGTGACGGCATTTGCCGTGCGGCGGCCGCAGCAGCGCCGCCTGGATCAGAATAGCCGCGCGGCGGTTCTTTCACGGTCAGCTTGAAAATAATCGCTCCGATCACGCCCGGTAGGCCCATCCAGATGAACGCATCTCGCCAATCGAGCCCGCCGCGCGTCGCGATATAGGCGCCGCCAAGGGCGGCAAGCATGGATCCAATTGGTATGCCAAGCGCAAAAATGCCTAGCGCGGAAGATCGCTTCTCAGGCGGAAAATAGTCTGAGATCAATGAATGCGACGGCGGTGAACAGCCCGCCTCACCGATCCCAACGCCAATCCGCGCCAAGGCGAACTGCATCGTGTTTTGCGCCATGCCACAGGCGACCGTCATCGCGCTCCACGAAGCCATAGCGATGGCGATGATAGAGGTCCGGTTTTTACGCTCGGCCAGCATCGCGAACGGGATGCCAAGCAAGGTGTAGAGCACCGCAAATGCGAGACCGGATAGGATCCCGATCATGAAGTCTGACAGACCAAATGTCTCGCGAATCTGTTCACCCAAAACACCGATCAGCGTTCGGTCGATGAAGTTGAACGTGTAGACAACGATCAGAGCAAACAGGACATAAGCGCGGTAGCCGGAGCTGCCATATCCTTCATTTGCTTCTGCGGCTTCAGCGGTCTCGGTTCCGGTGTCGGCCATTATGCTGTCTCCGCTTTTGCGACCATGTCTTGCTCGAGATAACGAGATGACATCCAGAAGCAGAATGCGGCGACAATGAACCAAAGTGTGGTCACTGAGATCGACTGTTTGAGGCCTGCGGACCGGCCAGTGGCACAGCTTGCAAGTTGATCTTCCGTAAGCCCTTCACGTGCGGCGCAGATTGAGGCGCTGAGGCCCTCGCCGCTCAGGTTCATGCCGGTGAAGACGTCACTCATGATCCCCACAAATTGAGGCCCGATGCCGTTGCCGATGATCGAGACGATGATCAATAAAATAGCAATGGCGGTCGCGCGTGAGCGCACGGAAACGACGCCTTGGCCGATATTGTACTGCGCGCCGAGATAAGCGTAGTGACAGATCGCGGCGATGCCCCAAACGATGAAGACGACCGTTAGGTTGGTGGCGTAGAAGGCGAAAATGTAAAGCGGTACCGCCAAGAGCAATCCGATCGCTGGAATCATGGCGACTGCGGTGCTGAACCGATGGGAGAATTTGTCGGTCAAGTATCCGCCGAGGAACGTGCCTAAGGCGGCCAGCGCTGATAGCGGGGCGCCAAAGTTGATCGAGGCTTCCCGCACACCTAGGCCGTGTTCGCGGATCAAGAATGGGATCTGGAAGGTGAACAGACCGTAGCCGACAAAAGCCACCAGGGCTGCGCCGGCCGACATCCACCAAAAACTTGGCTTAGAGGCGAGTTCTTGCAGGGTCTCTTTGGTCGACGCCTTTTCGACTTTCTGGGCGTTTGGCGGATCTGAGTAGCCGCGCGGCGGTTCTTGGACGGTCCACCAAAGAATAGCGCCAATGATGATGCCGGGGAGGCCGATCACAACAAACGCAATCCGCCATCCTTCGACATTCTGCCAGTCAATTCCAGTGAACAGGCCGCCGACACCAACGCTGTTGAGCCAAGCCCCAAAGGCTGGACCGCTAAGCTCTGCCAAGGGGCCGCCAAACAGGTAGGCCAAGACGCCGCCCAAGGTGACGCCCATAGAGTATATTCCGAGCGCTGTGGCGCGGTTCTTCGCTGGATAATAATCGCCAATGATGGAGTTGGCGGGCGGCGTACAGCCAGCTTCGCCGACGGCAACGCCAATTCTAAACAGCATCAAAGTAATAAAGCCTGCCGCGATCCCGCACAAAGCAGTCATTACCGACCAGAGGACGATACAAATGACGATAATGTTGACGCGGTTGAAGCGATCTGCCGCCATCGCAATGGGAAGGCCCATCACGGCGTAGAAAATCGCAAACGGCCAGCTTGCAAGCAAGCCAAATTGGGTGTCGCTCAAGTTGAAGGTCGTAATGATGGGCTCTGCGAGCACACCGATCAAGTTGCGGTCGATAAAGTTGAGGGTGTAGACCACCATCAATGCTAAGAGGACATAAGTTCGGTAGCCTTTGGAGCCATAGCCCGTTTCATGCCCGTTCGCCGCCGCGGTTGCGGTGTCGCTCATTCAATTCCTCCCAAACTACGTCTTTTATGACGCATGTATCTGTTCCAAGGTCACGGTAGCCAGACCGCTGACACGTGCAAGCCTTTTCGCAGGGGGAGGGGCTCGATCCTTTATCGGATGCTCTAGATTAATCCCTGAGATTTGAAGCTTGTAACGCCTTGTTTGGCGGCGATCAGGTGGTCGTGCACGGTGATTTCAAGCGGGCTGAGCGCGTCGATCACTTCGCGCGTCATATCGATGTCTGCGCGCGACGGCTTTGGGTCGCCGGAAGGATGATTGTGCACCATGATGATCGCGCTGGAGGATAGTTCAATCGCTCGGCGCGCGATCTCTCGCGGATAGACAGGGGCTTGGTCAATGGTGCCTTGGCCCATCAGCTCATCAGCGATGATCTGGTTCTTGCGGTCCAGAAATAGGACGCGAAACTGTTCGCGGGTTTCGTGTTGTAATTGGCCGCGTACATAGGCCAGGAGCGCCGACCAACTTGAAATCACGGGCTGTTTCGCGATGTCCTCGCGAGCAGCTCGCCCTCCGATCTCTTGGGTTGCTTTGATATAGGCAGCGACGGTTTCGCCGACTCCATCGACGCAGACAAGCGCCTTAGGGTCCGCGGCCAGCACAGCTGATAGCGAGCCAAATTTCTTTAAAAGCGCTTTGGCTATGGGTTTAACATCGCGCCGAGGGATGAACGCGAAAAGTAGCGTTTCAAGCAGCTCATAGTCTTCGAGTGAGGAGGCGCCGCGCCGGATCAGTTTTCCGCGCAAGCGATCTCGATGCCCCTGCCAATGTGGTTTGGTCGGGGTTTGGTTCAACGGCCGACAGTATGGGGCGTATGGAAGCCCTGCGGGGACGCAGTGAAGATCTCGCAGCCATCTGCTGTAACGCCAACAGAATGCTCAAATTGCGCCGAGAGCTTGCGATCACGTGTTACCGCTGTCCAACCATCGCTCAGGATCGCAGCATCCTTGCGGCCGACATTCAGCATCGGCTCAATGGTGAAGAACATGCCTTCTTTTAGTTCTGGACCGGTTCCGGCCCGTGCGCTGTGCACGACATTCGGTTCGTCATGAAACAGCTGGCCAAGGCCGTGCCCGCAAAAATCTTCGACGACCGAGAACCGGTTCTTTCTGGCGATCTCTGAAATCGCTGCGCCAATATCGCCGAAACGATTGCCAGGCTTCACCGCTGCGATCCCGGCCATCAGAGACTCGTAGGTCACATCCATAAGACGCGAGGCAATCCGCTTGGGCTCGCCGGCGGCATACATGCGGGAATGATCGCCATGCCAGCCATCAACGATGACGGTCACGTCAATGTTCGCGATATCGCCGTCTTTAAAAGCGCGATCGCCGGGAATCCCATGGCAAATCACGTGATTTAGAGAAATACAGGAGGCGTGACGATAGCCACGATAACCGATGGTCGCGGACTGTGCGCCGTGATCGTAGACAAATTCCTTGATCAGATCATCGATATGGCCCGTCGTAATGCCAGGTTTTACTTCGGTGACGAGCATATCCAAGCATTCCGCAACGAGGCGGCCAGCTTTGCGCATGCCTTCAAACCCTTCCGCATCATGGATGCGGATCTCTCCGGTGCGCATGGGGACCATAATGTCTGCTTCGGTCATACCCGTTCTGCTTTCTAAATCTGGTATTCGATAGGCCGACTATATGACAGCGATTGGCGAAAACTTCCAGAACTAATGAATGTTACTCGTCCTGCGGCGGACTCGAGTTGGTTTAACACGTTCGGCTTGTATTGCATTGCACCATTTCGGGTCTGACCTATCGGAAAAGGCATGTATCGTCTTGTTTATGTCAGCACAGCCAAAGAGGGAATCGGCCCGGCCGCGATTGGCGACATCTTGGATGTGTCCGTCTCAAACAATGATGAGCGGCGGTTGACGGGGTTTCTCGCGCACAATGGACGCCACTTCATGCAGGCATTGGAAGGTGAGCGCGACGAGGTGCAAGAGATTTACGACCGGATTCTATCGGACGATCGCCACTTTGGGGTTGTTCAAATCGTCGGAGAAGAGATTACGGATCGTGCCTTTCCGAATTGGTCGATGAATTACTTCCGTATCGACGAGCCGAAAAGGCATACGATGGTTATTCGTAAGGATGACCCCGTCGATGGCCTATTGCCAAGGGATATGCCGCGCGAATTGCTACATTTGTTCACGCGTTTCCTCGATATAGAACCTTCGCTCACGTAAACGCATTAGAAACAGCTTTCTGACAGTGTACTCAGCAAATGTTTGCGAGGGTCCAATGGGTCAGGAAACAAAAGCGATGATGGCGAGCGTCGAGAAGCTGGGTGAGGTCTCAGAGGCCGAAGCACTCCGAATCGTCAATGAAACCTATAAAGACGGCATCGTCAGCCGCGGTGAAGCGGAAGCTTTGTTCCGCATGAACGATGTGTTGAAGACGGCTGATGTCGAATGGGCGAGCCGCTTTCAAGAAGCTTTGAAAGACTTCCTGCTAACGCGGGAACCGCCTGAAGGTTGGGTCACCGAGGAAGAGGCGGACTGGCTGTTATCGCAAATCAAGACAGACGGCGAGAAACCTGGCTTGGACGAGATCGATCTCTTATTGGCGGTACTCAAACACGCGAGCGGTGCGCCTGAGAGACTTGCAGTATTTACGCTCGAGGCGATCAGCGACCGTATCATTGCTGACGGTGTTGCGAACTTAAACATGGTCGAGCGGATGCGCGACGCCTTGTTTGCGGGCGCTGGACAAGGCGGCCTATGGGTGACGCAGCATGAGGCGGCGATCCTGTTCAAAACGAATGATGCGATTAGCGAGGCGCGCAACGCGTCGACGTGGAATGATTTGTTTGCGCGTTCTGTCGGCAATCACTTGATGGCGCGGGCTCATCCTGAACCGCAAACGGTGAACGACGCTTTGGCGCGCGAAGCTTGGCTGAAAGATACAAGCGTCAATCCTGGGCGTGTATTTGCCGGGATCGGTGCCTCGGTTGCGTCTGGAAGCTGGTTTAAAAGCCTCACAGGCAGTGATAGCAAAGCCAAAAAGGCACGCATGGCGGCCGCTGAAGCGGCTGATCGCGAGGCTGAGAAGGTCAATGAGGCTGAAAATGCTTGGTTGCTTGAAAGCCTGGGCCGCGATCAGAAGATTTCACCGGCTGAGCGGGCGTTGATCGAGTTTCTGAAGAAAGAAGCGCCAGGCTTTACCAGTGGGCTCGTCGAAGCCGCTTAGAGCATCCTCTGACACGCTTTGACCAAGCGGCAGGCTCGACAAGCATTGTCGCGGCCTCTAAGTCCGGCAACTAAGTATTGATGCTAGACTCTCGGGGCTTGTAAATGTTCAAAAAAATCCTGATCGCCAATCGCGGTGAGATTGCAGTTCGAGTGATCAAAACGTGCCGGCGCCTCGGGGTTCAAACGGTTGTCGTTTATTCAGATGCTGACGCGGGCTCAATGGCGGTCGAAATGGCCGATGAGGCGGTTCATATCGGACCCTCACCTGCCGCCGAATCCTACCTTGTCATGGACAAAATTGTCGACGCCGTGAAGCAAACCGGTGCCGAAGCGGTCCATCCAGGCTTTGGATTCCTGTCAGAGAACCCTGAATTCGCAAAACGCCTCGAAAAAGAGAAGATTGTCTTCATTGGCCCGAACCCACATGCGATTGAGGCGATGGGCGATAAGATCAGCTCTAAAAAGCTCGCCGCAGAAGCCGGTGTTTCGACTGTGCCGGGCCATATGGGCCTGATCAATGACACCAAAGAAGCGGTCAAAATCAGCCGTGAGATTGGCTATCCAGTGATGATCAAGGCGTCTGCCGGCGGTGGCGGAAAAGGCATCCGGATCGCTTATGACGATAAGGATGCCGAAGAAGGCTATCCGGCAGTAAAAGCCGAAGCGACAGCGTCATTTGGCGACGACCGGATCTTTATCGAGAAATTCATTCTCGAGCCGCGACATGTCGAAATCCAAGTCATGGGCGATAAACATGGCAATTGCGTCTACCTGTTCGAGCGCGAATGCTCGATCCAGCGCCGCAACCAGAAAGTTCTTGAAGAAGCGCCATCGCCCCTGCTCGACGAAGCCACGCGCAAAAAGATGGGTGAACAAGCCGTCGCTTTGGCAAAAGCCGTCGATTATGACAGCGCCGGCACCGTAGAGTTCGTTGCATCAGGCAAGGATAAGAGCTTCTATTTCCTCGAAATGAATACACGTCTTCAAGTTGAGCACCCGGTGACAGAGATGATCACGGGCGTCGATTTGGTCGAACAAATGCTACGCTCCGCTTATGGCGAAAAGCTGAACCTCGACCAGAAGAAGCTGAAGATAAATGGCTGGGCGATCGAAAGCCGTGTCTATGCCGAAGACCCTTATCGGAACTTCCTTCCTTCGATTGGCCGGCTGAAACGTTTCATTCCGCCTATGGAGGGTGACCTTGCTGGTGGTACCGTACGCATGGATAGCGGTGTGCGCGAAGGCGATGAGATTTCGATGTTCTACGATCCAATGATCGCGAAGCTCGTGACCCATGGCAAAGACCGCGATCAGGCCTTGGACGTCCAAGCCGAAGCCCTGGACCGCTTTCACATCGAGGGCATCCAGGACAATATGCCGTTCTGTGCCGCTGTGATGGACGAAAAGCGATTCCGCTCTGGCGATATCACGACGGCCTATATCAAAGACGAATTTCCAGACGGCTTCCAAGGGACGACGCCGACAGAGCAGCAATCCATCATGCTCACCGTCGTCGCGGCCTATGTGCACGGCGTCTATGTCCGCCGCGCGAGCCAAACAACAGGGCGGATGTCGCCGGTTGAGCAATTGCGTCAAGACTGGGTGGTGATCCTGGGCGACGATTATATTCCGATTGTGTTGGAACTCGGCGAGGGCGAAGCGAGCGTCAAAATCGGCAAGCAGAATCACGCCTTTGTCACCGATTGGGTGCCGGGACAGCCACTTGTCGAAGGCGTGCTGGATGGACAACCTATCGCGGTGAAAGTCGCTGATCGCACCGAAGGCTATGTTGTTCGCCATCGCGGCGTTCGGCTAACGGCGCTGGTCTGTACGCCAACGGTTGCTGAGATGCACAAACGCTTGCCGGAGAAAGAAAAGCCGGATCTGTCGAAGCTGATCATCTCGCCGATGCCAGGCCTTGTTGTCTCGGTCGACGTTGCGCTTGGACAAGAGGTTCAAGAAGGCGAAGCGGTTTGCATCGTTGAGGCGATGAAAATGCAGAATATCATTCGCGCTGAAGCCAACGGAACGGTCAAAGCCATTAATGTGGCGGGCGGCGACAGCGTTGCGGCCGATGAAATTATGGTAGAATTCGAGTAGAACGCGCGATCAGCGTTGCTTCAAC